>ULXP01057887.1_pt1 | contig 35794 bp, 24 predicted proteins | sample 1961351 | NCBI WGS metagenome assembly ULXP01 (sample SAMEA4835840, study PRJEB28245) | human gut metagenome | biome: gut microbiome; material: fecal sample | place: Denmark | collected 2008 | reverse complement strand
TGGTGAACAGCGGGACCCGCTGAAGGAGCCGTTGAGCGAGCCGCCGTGCGACGGTGGCCCGAACGGCCATAGACCACGCGGGGTTGAGCCCCACCAGCGACGTTGGCCTCGTCGGCCTCATCGCTATGCTCATAGTCGCCAGACTCGTCAGTATCGTCGCCAGACTCGTCAGCATAGTCACCAGCCTCATCGTCGGCAAAGACCTGCTCGCCCGCGAAGGTGACACGGGTGGGAAGTTCGCGACCATCATCGGTCTTGTCGAAAGGACGGTCGAAGGCCGAGAGGAAGAAGACGACAACCTCCGTACCCATACCGAAGAACAACCAGAAGTTGGCTCCCGGCAGGTGGGTGAGCTTGAAGAGTGCGCCAAGGATCACGATTGAGGCGCCCCAGCTATATCCGTAGTTGAGAAAGGTCTGTCCAGGGACGCTGTCCATCCACTTCTGCAGTCGGTAGATGACATTATATTTACTGTAGTTCGACATTATCTTTTCTTGCTTCGTTTTTGACTTTTCTTACTCATTCTCGCTGCCTCGCTCGCGCTGCTTGCCAACGATCGCACACAACGGAAGCCGATGTAGGAACGCGGCTGGTTCTGATACTCCCAGGTGCGCCAGGCTGCACGGATGTAGCTCTCAGGATCCTTCCACGAGCCGCCGCGCACGCTCTTCTTTTTCAGTCGGTAGGGATCTTCGAGCGCCGCCTTGTATTCGAGCTGCGGATTGAGGTCGTTCATTGCATCGACACCCGCCTCGGTATAGACCGTGCTGGTCCATTCTGCCACGTTGCCAGCCATATCAAAGAGTCCGTTGCTATTGGCCGAATAGATACCCACCTTGCTGGTGATGAGGTTGCCGTCCTTGGTGTAGTTGCCACGGTCGGGCTTGAAGTTGGCATAGAAGCAGCCGTTGCCGCTCTTCACGTCTTGGTTGTTCCAAGGGAACTCATTCTGATCCTTGCCACGGGCTGCAAACTCCCACTCTGCTTCGGTCGGCAGGCGGTAGCGCTGCACATAGCGTGCCTCGCCGCCCAGTCCCTTGAGCAGATAGTCGGTGCGCCAGGCGCAGAAGGCGTTGGCCTGCTCCCACGACACGCCGACCACGGGGTAGTCGTTGAACGACGGATTGCTGAAGTAGGAACGCAGGTAGGTCTCATTGTCAGAGTTGCGGAAGTCGTTGACCCAGCACGTCGTGTCGGGATAGACGTTGACAATATAGGTATTGAGGAAATCCCACGGTCCGGAGAGCGGACGGTTGATGGTCTCGCTGTGGATCACGCCCTCGTCATCGACATAGGCCGTGTCCTTGCTGATCATCACCACCTCGTTGGGATCGACCGCAATGTCGGTGTTGAGGTTGCGCTCCTGCGGGTTGAGACGATTGCGGCGCAAGGCTGCTGCCATGTAGTCGTAGATCTCGTAGCGGTAGTTGAGCTGGCGCGCGTCGAGCATCTTCTCTCCCGTGGCAGGATTGGTGACGTAGAGGCTCTCGAAGGCTCTCAGCTCGTCCTCCGTCGGCTTGCGAGGCAAACGCTTGTTCCAGTTGAGATGAGGAGTGACGGGGTCGCCGTTCTTATCCTCGGTGATCATGTAGCTCTCGTCGCCACCGTAGGACGGGTCTGCCAGTCGGGTACGGAGAATGGAGTCGCGCACCCAGTGGACAAACTGTTTATACTGCGAGTTGGTCACCTCTGTCTCGTCCATCCAGAAGCCATCAACACTAATGTCCTTCACGGGCATTGACTTGCCCCACAGGCTGTCCTGTTTCTCAACGCCCATCCGCAGCGAACCGCGCTTCACGAGCGTCATACCGTAGGGCGTGGGCTCCTTGAAGCCACGTCCGCTCACGCCGACCACCTCGCCGCCTCTTCCTGACGACGACGCGCTCTTGCCACCGAAGCAGCCCGAGAGCAACATGGTGGCCATCATACTCGCGCAAATAGCCAATATGTACGTTCCTTTTCTCATATCTTACTGGTTTGGAGCACCCGCCCTACCCCGTCTGGGGAAAAAGGACGGCGCTTCTTTCTATTTTTATTTATCCTTATTTATTTATCTTAATTTATCGATCAACTCTTCTTTTGTCTATCTACACTCACCCATATCCATCGACTCTCACTGCTATCTACTCTCGCCCACTCGCTACAATATCCGCGCACTCTTGTGGAGGTTGCGCCCCTTCTTCTGAAGGTTGATATCCATCTGATAGCTCACCACCAGTTCGTGGTAGCCGTTGCCCATACCGGCACCACCGGTGAACATCTCGTAGCTATAGCCGACGTTGATGCCCTGAAAGCTTCCGCCGATATAGCCCGTGACGGAGTTGGTAGGACTGTAGCCGAGACCAGCGTACATACGCTTCTTCTCGTTCTGATAGACCACGCGGGCAGTGATGTCCGCACGATAGGCCGTGCCGTCGTAGCGAGCCAACATCGAGGTGGGAACGCTGATGTAGGGACTGCGCAACTTGATGTTGTAACCTCCCGTGAGGTAGAAGGTGGGATCGACCTTCATCTCATTGGTCTCGCCGAGCCCCACGGTCGGGCCGGTGAGGTGCTGTCCGCTCACGCCGACGTACCACTGGCGGTGGACGTAGTAGAGGCCGAAGCCCATGTCAAGGGCGTTGCCGCTGAGCTGCGACTTGGAGAAAGCAGGATCGCTGCTGTCTTCCAGATCAATCTTCGTACCGTCAAACTTCTCCATGACGAGGCCGAGCTGCAGACCTGCCGAAACCATACCCCCGAAGAGGCTTTTGCGAAAGGCATACTGGGCGGAAAGACGCTGGTGGGTGAACGCGCCTATCTGGTCGTTGAGCATCGAGGCGCCCACGCCATGATACTGCCGCAGAAGGTAGAGGGGCAGGTCCGCGCTCACATAGAACGTCTTGGGACTGCCCTCGTAGCCCGTGAAGCCCATTGAGTAGGCGCCCACGGCATTGAGTTTGTTACCCTTTCCCGCTGCAGCCGGGTTATACGAAGTCTCCATCAGCCAGTAGTGGCTAAAGACGGGGTCGTATTGCGCATGTGCGCCGATGACGGCCAACAGCGTGAGAGATATGACAATAATGCGTTTAAACACATTCCAATAACGCACCACTTCCCCTTTTATTGCCATGAGGGTTGATATATTTTGAGAGACGGATCAAAAAAAGTTGGGATCCTGCCGCGGTTTTTATGTCCCTCCGTCTTTGCCATCCCATCGTTTCGGACGGGGCAAATCGTTTTCGAATGGTTCTAAAAAACCCATTCCAGCCTTTCATAAAACAAAAAGTGTGAAAGTATGGTTAAATATTTTCTGCTCTCTACTTTTTTGCGTAACTTTGCGGTGCAAATCAGAAACAGGTTGCACAAAGGGATAAAACAAATAGCATAAAACTTTTAAAAGATAAAACAATGCAGTATTTAACAAATGACAAGCTCGTTATCGTCGGCGCAGGCGGTATGATTGGTTCTAACATGGTACAGAGCGTTCTGATGCTCGGCCTCACTCCTAACATTTGCCTCTACGATATCTATGAGCCGGGCGTTCATGGCGTATTCGATGAGATCCAGCAGTGTGCTTTCGAGGGTGCCAACATCACCTACACCGTTGATGCTAAAGAGGCCTTCACGGGTGCTAAGTACATCATCTCCTCTGGTGGTGCTCCCCGCAAGGACGGTATGACCCGCGAGGACCTGCTCAAGGGCAACTGCCAGATCGCTGCCGACTTCGGCGACAACATCAAGAAGTATTGCCCCGAGGTGGAGCACGTGGTCGTCATCTTCAACCCGGCCGACGTGACTGCCCTCACCGCTCTCATCCACTCTGGCTTGAAGCCCAACCAGCTGACTTCTCTCGCTGCTCTCGACTCTACGCGTCTGCAGCAGGCTCTCGCCCTCGAGTTTGGCGTGCAGCAGGACAAGGTCACGGGTGCTCACACCTATGGTGGCCACGGCGAGCAGATGGCTGTCTTCGCTTCCCAGGTGAAGATCGACGGCAAGCCCCTCTCTGAGATGGGTCTCTCTGAGGAGCGCTGGGAGGAGATCAAGCACCACACCATCCAGGGTGGTTCCAACATCATCAAGCTTCGTGGCCGCAGCTCTTTCCAGAGCCCTGCCTACAACGCTGTGAAGATGATCGAGGCTGCTATGGGCGGCAAGGAGTTCACGCTTCCCGCTGGCTGCTATGTCAACTGCGATAAGTGTGGCTTCAAGAACGTGATGATGGCTATGCCTTCTACCATCGACAAGACGGGTGTTCACTTCTGCGCTCCCACGGGCACGGAAGAGGAGCTGGCTGCCCTCAACAAGTCTTACGAGCACCTCTGCAAGATGCGCGACGAGATCATCGCTCTCGGCATCATCCCCGAGGTCTCTGAGTGGACGAAGATGAACCCGAACCTCTAATCCGTTCGGGATTGTAAATAAGCTTTTTTGTTTACAACTTCATAGAATGAGGGGGTATCATCCAGCGAGGTTGATACCCCTTTTCATATTATGCACCATCCCCCACATTCCCCTCTCCACATTTTATCACCGACGTTACATCACTAATGTTTCGTCAGCAATATTTCATCACCAACGTTTCATCACCCTCAGACGTTATGGACAAAGCGACGCAGCGACACAACAACATGGCGGCCATTCGCTCCAGCGGAACAAAGCCCGAGCGCATCGTGCGCCAATACCTGTGGCGCAGAGGCTTTCGCTACCGGCTGAACAGTCCGCGCCTGCCTGGCCACCCCGACCTCGTGCTCCGCAAATACCGTACCTGCATCTTCGTCAACGGGTGCTTCTGGCATGGCCACGCCGACTGTGGTGCTTTTCGTCTACCCAAGACCAACGTGGCGTTTTGGCAAAGGAAGATAGAACGAAACAAGGAGCGCGACTGCGAGGAGCAAAGAAAACTCGCACAGATGGGCTGGCATTGCATCACGGTGTGGGAATGCGAACTCAAAACTGCTCGGCGCCAGCAAACGCTGGAGGCATTGGCACACACGATCAACCACATCTTCCTACAGGACCACAGCCGACCCAAAGGGCCGACCCACTACAGACTGAGGGAGGAGGAAGAAATGACGGGAATGGCAGCAGAGCCCGAGCAAAGCGGTAGTGAACAGCCTAATAACGGTGGCAACAAATAGTCGGGTAATCGCGACAACGGTCGGCCCAACAATCGGGACAAGAGCCAGCCTGAAGACCGTCTTAGCCGATAGGAAACAAACTGCCAAGAACCTGCGCTATGGCCTCAAGACCTTGCTGATCAGCCTCATGAAAGGAATCCAACTCGCTGCTATCGACATCGATGACGGCTACTACCACGCCATCTTTCATGACGGGCACGACGATCTCCGATTGCGACCGCGAGGAGCAGGCGATATGGCCTGGGAACGCATGCACGTCGGACACCATCAGCGTCCGCGCCTCGGCCCAGGATGTGCCACAGACACCACGCCCGTGCTTGATGCTGAAACAGGCCAAAGATCCCTGAAACGGACCGAGCTGCAGTTCGCCGTGGCGCACCACATAGAATCCCACCCAAAAATAATAGTCGAAAGCCTCCTTGAGCAGCGCCGCCACATTGGCAAGCACGCCTACGGGGTTGTCCACTCCCTCCATCAATCCTTTCACCTGCAGCAGAATCTCAGCATACTTCTCTGCCACCCCAGAGGCAGACTGCGGTTCAAAAGTCTTCTGTTCTTTGTTTTCCATCATCTTACTTTTTGATTTAGGCTGCAAAGATAGGCAAATCCGCAGAAAATGACAAAGGAATGTACAACGAAGTGTAAATCCTCATAGGCTTTTGCTATAGTTATTCTATTATCTCTTTATCCAAAAACTAGGCATAATATGCCCACAAACAAAGCAAGGACGAGTGACAATGCACAGAAGCAGAGTGCCAGTAATGCTATTCCCATATTTTATTCTGATTTATTGTTTTGTTCTTTGTCAAACAAGTCATCATCCTCATGGAGCAGACCATGTACCCACCACGTATCGTCCTCCCCTCCAGCATATATCGACCTCATATTGTTTCCGTATTGTTTCCGTATTGTTTCCGCTTCCGGAAGCGAGAACGATAGGAGAACGATAGGAGAACGATACGGGATTGATACGGGATTGATACGGGATTGATACGAGAACGATACGAGAACGATACGAGAACGGTCTTTTCCGACTCCCATCCAAAGTTATTGATAAGAAATTTAATCTTTTTATCATTATTCCTTTTGATTATATTTTACATTTCAACCACTTGCCTCTTTCAGCTGTTTATGCCAAGAAGGCGAGTTCACCATTTGCCCTGGCGCAGCCTCTATACAAAGATAACCTTCCGTTCAGCTGAATGCAAGCCGATTAGCATGAATTAACGCACCATTAACTATTCCTCCGTATCCATTTAACAAAGCCCATCTCAGGCCAAAAGCCTTCATTGCGGTCTTTCCTCATGCCCTTCCTCCTGTTTTATCCGCCCAAAGGTTACTATCTCCGATCTCTACCAGCAGCCAAGAGATGCATATTTTGACTTATTAAAATTGCGAACAAACGAAACTGTTAAGTTTGAAAATCATTTACGACAAAGACCACCGAAACCTAAGGAGCAATAGCTAGCAAGACCTTAAACACCGCAGGATCCTTGTCGCTGACATTTGCGCCTGTAAGGACAAAGGCTATAATCTCGCTTCTGTCATTGCACGCAAGATGCAGTTTGAAGCCGTGACACCAGCCCATAGTTCCTTTCCCATCGGTGGCGATACCTTAAATACCTTATTGGCGTATCGCCTGAGATTATGGCACACTGGGATCATCATAGAACCAACAAAGGTTATGCCGGTACACCTTCCGAACGCACCCAGATTAAGAAAGAACATGACCTGAAAGAACACTCGGCTTTCCAACTCCACAAAAAGGAACTGATAAGATGGGAAAGAAGTCAAAAAAAGCAGGATACAAAAAGCTGAACAATAGCGATCCATGACCCGTAGTCACAAACGCGCTATGCTCAGCCCTTTTCTTCTTACCTAAGAAACAACTCAATCTATTGGGGAAAATAAGTCATCTTGAACACTTTCAAGATCTTTTTAGTATATCGTGTTTTCGGGATCGAAATTGGCCCAACCTGCCGTCCAGTCATCGGAAGCGTCGCGGAAGGCACCTACGAAGGTAGCAGACTTGTCAAACCAGTTGTTGGACTGGAGTTCGGCAAACGATCCCTGGAGAGCGCCACCCACCGAGGTGCTGGCAGCAATGATGGACTGAATGCCCTGCCAAGAGCGTGCCACCCATTGATCAACAACCTTGTTGCCGTTGGCCGGGAGGAGGAAGAACGTACTGGAGAAAGACTTCTTCGACGGATCGGTCGTCTTGGACTGATAGTTGTAGAGTTCGTCCTTATAGACTTTGTTAAAATCTGATCCCGTAATGTCCGTACCAGCAAAGACGATGCGGTGGAGCTGAAGCAGACCATCGGTAGCGGCCTTCTGCGTGTTGCCCTTCTCGCTGTCGAATATGAGACCAATAGGCCATCCTGCTACGACACTGTTGTAGCAATTGAGACGCGTGTTGCGGCGCAGGTGCATTCCTGCCTGGAAGCGGCCCGTGGAGGAACCGTTGCCCGGGTTCATCTTGCCTCCGTCGAGGTAGTCGGTGGTGTTCTGGAAGTTGGCATCGAAGACCTTCGGCCCCAGGAACGTCATGTTGGAGAAGGTGGCAGAAGTGAAGGGCTCGGCTGTAGAACCCTCGGCGTTGTTGTCGCTCTCGAAACCATTGCTCTGCGAGGCGTCGGCTATACGCGAGTCGCGGACGCTGAGACCAAACTGCACGTTGCCCGAATAGCCATTATCAGTGTCGAAGTCGTCATCCCAACCACGATAAGCGATGAGGTACTTGCAGTTGACCGTGCCACCAAACCACTCGAAGGAGTCGTCGTTGCTATAGCTGATCTGCACATGATCGACCGTCGTTCCAGCACCTACCGAACCAAGGGTGAGACCGTTGATCTCCTGGTCCTTCTTGAAGGGATAGCCAGCAAACTCGATGCGGACATACTGCAACACACCCGAGTTGTCGTTGGCGTCGGTGCCACCATGCTTCGTACGCGGACCTCCCTCTATCTGCTGGGCGAGCACGCCATTGTTGTTGGGAGCCTTGCCACAGACGATCACACCACCCCAGTCGCCAGGACGACGGCTGCCAGGAGCCTGCTCCGAGGTGAAGACGATCGGTTCTGTGGCCGTACCCTTGGCAATGAGTTTGCCACCGGGCTCCACAATAATAGCCGCCTTGGTTTCCTTGTCGCCCTTGACGATAGTGCCAGCAGGAATGGTCAGTGTAGATCCGCTGGCCACATAGACCCAGCCTCGCAGCAGGTAAGTGCCCTTAGCGAGCGTCTGCTGACCCTTGAAGACAAAGTTTTGGTCGCCGTTGCCGATGACCTTGCCCTCGGGAGCCTCCTTGCCTTCTGCATCGAAGAGCACATGGTCGCACGACTTGAAGCCACCATCCGTGCCCCAGACGTAAGAGACGCTGGAATCTGGTGGCGTGACAGGGCTGTCATTGTCATCATCACTACACGCCGTCAGCGTGGCCGAGAGAGCGAGGATGCCGAGGCATCCGACAATCATCTTGCTTGTTTTCATCATTGTTTTGTTGTAATTAGTTGTTGTGTTGTGTAAGCGGGCTTGCGCCCACCCCACTTGTTGACTTTACATTGTTTTTTTTGCTGATACAGTGGCCTTTGGCGCCCACGCATCTCCGGGGAGAGATCAAAGTGTGAGAGTGGCCGAGAAATTGAGGTTCATTCCTGGACGGTAGCGGCGCGTCACCTGCTCTATACGGCGGCCCTCGCCCTGCACCATCACATCGGAAAACTGCTTGAACGTAACCTGCTGATTGAGGAGGTCTCTGATGGCGAGTTTGATCTCCAGCGGACCAAAGCGCTTGCTGGCCGTCAGGTCGAAGGCGTCGCGCGGCATCTCGTAGCTGTCCGGCACCCGGATGTTTCTCGAAGCGTCGCCGCCACCCGTGGTGCGTCCCACGCCCACGATGCGCTTGCCAATGCGGTTGTAGAACAGGTTGACCGAGAGCTGCAATGGCTCATTGTAGTAGAAGATTCCCGTATTGACCAGATAGGGCGATTGTCCCTGCATGGGGCGATCGTACTCATTGCTACCCGGGGCAAACCGCACACGGCTATGAATGAGCGCCCCGTTGAAACTCCAGGAGAAGTCTTTCAGTCCGATGAAGTCGAGCTGCTTGCGTATGTCGAGTTCCAGTCCGTAGTTGTTGGCGGATCGTGCGTTCATGTAGGAGTAGATGACGTCCGTGCCACCAGAGAGCGTGTAGACCCACTCTATCGGACTATCGAAATGCTTCCAGAAGGCAGCCAGCGAGATGACCTCTCCGCGCGAGGGATACCACTCGTAGCGCAGGTCGAGGTTGTCCACATAACAGTTGCGCAGGTCGAAGTTGCCCTGTACGTCGGAGGCGAGATCGAAGTCGTAATAGACCGACGGCGACACCTCTCTAAACTCGGGGCGGTTGACGCTCCGTCCATAGCTCACGCGCAGCTGGTGCTCAGGCAGAAGGTGGTAAGTGACATTGAGAGATGGAAACCAGTCGCCCTGGCGGTAGTAATGGCTCTCGTGGCTCTCGACAGCCGACTTGGTGTTGGAGATAAGTTCCATGCGGTTGTACTCGTAGCGCAGACCAGCATGGGCCTCAAACTTGCCCAGTGGCAGTTCGGCCTCGATATAGGCAGCCCCCAGCAAGTTGTTGCCACTATAGTCGTTAAGTTTGTTGACATCCTCCAGGAGATAGAGTTTGTTGGCACCAAAATAGGTCTCGTCGGAAAGCAGGGCAGTCATATCCATCGATCGGAATCCCTCGGGCAACTGACAACCCTCGTGGTCGTACCAGTAGAAGAGGTTGCGCGTCTTGTACTTCCTCGTGCGATACTCCCCGTAGGCTCCCCCTTTGAGCGATGGACTCCACGACTCGAAGTCGAAGCGATGGGTATCGTTGAGTTGGAGGGAGAGGATGTGCTCGTCGAGCGAAGTCCACTCGCGCGAGATATCGTTCTGATAGAGCCACTGGTACTGATCACCCTGACTGGGATCTTCGCAGTAGAGAATATATTTTCTACGATCAGGCAAGCGACGGTTGGCATACGCATAGCCGACACTCCAGTCAAGTGCATCGCCACCGAAGGTATGCCGTCCCGTCAACTGTCCTGTATAGGTGGTGCGGCTCTGATAGTAGTACTCTGCCGACCGCTCTGGTTCCGACTGTGCGCTGACGCCCTGTCGGAGCGTGTAGCGGCTGTTTCCCAACTGATTGAAGATATTCTTCAACTGGTATTTGTTCTTTCCACTGGGACTCAGGAGCGTTAGGTTGAGCATGGTTCCGAGGCGCGCCGAGTGGGTGTACTGATCGTCGGTGGAGAGTCGCAACGGGTTGATACGGTCGTTGTCCGTATCGTAGGCTGCATAGAAGTTGTTGACCATGCCGCGGATCGTGCGATACTCATTGCTGTAGTTGAAAGCGCCGATGAGACCGAGTTTTGCCCCATCAAGACTCCAACTGCGACTCCAGTCAGCCGCCAGCTTGAGGTCGACCCAAGGAGTGTACTGGCGAACGCGCCAGTCGTTGATCAGTCCGTTGTGAAGGAGGTCGATCATCGGATTGCCGCCCCCATTGGTGCCCAGCGTGCTCAGTTTGGCGTCCATACCGCCCGAGAGCGACCGCATCCCACTATCGAAGCCCAAGAAGTCGGTGGGCGACGACTTCGGCGAGAGGAAGGTGCGGAAGGCCGTCTGCGTGTTGCAACTGCCACCCAGCGTGAGATGGAGAGAGTTGCTGGTCGGAATTTCCTTGGTGTTGATGAGGATGAATCCGCCCGTGTAGTCGGCAGGATACTCAGCCGTGGGCGTCTTGACAATCATCATGTTGTCGATCTGTCCACTGGGAATCATGTCGAAACTGAAGGCGCGACTGTCGGCCTCGCTACTGGGCGCTGCCCCGCCATTGATCCAGACGTTGTTGTAGCGTTGGGAGAGTCCGCGCACCATCACAAACTTTCCCTCGATAAGGCTCACGCCAGGGATGCGGCGGATCACCTCGCCGGCGTTGCTGTCCTGACTCCGCTTGATTTCCTGTGCGGAGACGTTGCTCACGATGACGGAACTGGTTCGTGCGGCGTCAATCATGGCGGCATCCGTATTCAATCTCTTCACCGCCGTCACGGTCACGTCGCCCAGCTGCTGTTCGTCAGCCGCCAGCGTGATGCGCAAGTCATCTTCTGCGCCGTAGGCCTTAGCCCGAACTCCGTCAATATTTTTGGTTTTGTAGGATACATATTGGATGACAAGGGTGTAGCTCTTACTCTTGTCGAGACCCTCGAAGTGGAACTTTCCATCAATGTCTGTGGCCACACCCAGCGACGTTCCCTTCACCTGCACGGTTGCACCGACCAACGGCTCCTGCGTCTTGGAGTCGACCACCATGCCCCGAATGTCCTGCGCCCATGCTCCTACGGGAAGGGAGAGCGTCAGCAAGACAATGCCCGCGAGTCTATGATAACACTTCTTCATCTTTGTCTTTCGTTCGTTTCTCTGTTTTGACGGTGCAAAGGTATTCCGACGATGTGACAGAAACGTTACCAAGATATTACAAGACGATGAAGAAGGCAATATCAGCCCAACAACACGCTAAGCATGAGACAAAAGTGTCTAACAATGAGGCAAATAAGAGATTTGAAGAAATACTGAGAGACACTACCGAAGAAGCGTACAACAGGCTTCTACTTTGCGCTGATCCTTGGCGAACAGCCCAAAGCAGAAGCCACAGTCTTCGAATCAGTCGAACTCTTTGACGGAGACCAATTCATACCCCTCCTCCGGTTCCTCGGCCGTTTCTTCGGAAGGTGAGGGCGGATTGGTGGCAGAGGGTGAATTGGAAGATGAGGACGGATTGGTGGATGAGGGCGAATCGGTGGACGGACCAGAGGGCTCGTCCTCTACGACGGGAGCAGCAGGAGCAGCGGAACGCAGGAGGCTAACCATAAGGCGGGCGGCCTCGTCGGGAGCGATAAGGCGGCCCAGGCGGTCGGCGACGGTGCGGTAGCCCTGGAGCATTTCCTCGCGGTGGGACTGACCAGGGAGGACGCGGTAGAGTTCGTTGATGATGCGGTAGATGGTGAAGTGGTCGGCAAAAAGTTCCTTGACCACCTCGGCATCGGCCACCAGGTTGACCAGCGAGATATACTTCACCTTGAGGACGTGGTTGAAACCGAAGCGTACCAGCTTGGGCACGGGCGTCTTGTAGCACACCACCTGCGGAACGCCCAGGAGGCAAGTCTCCAGCGTCGCCGTGCCACTGGTGACAAGCGCGGCCACGGAATGGGTGAGCAGGGCATAGGTCTCGTTGTCAACGATGGGTACCTGCTGTTTGCCCAACACCTTATTATAATAGTCGCGGCTGATAGAGGGAGCGCCCGCCACGACCATCTGGTAGTCTTCGAAATGGCGCGCGGCCTCGATCATGGCCGGGAGGTTGTCCTTGATCTCCTGCTTGCGACTGCCTGCGAGCAGGGCGATGATGGGCTCTTCGGAGAGGGCGTGGCGCGCGAGGAAAGCTTCGCGGCTCTCAGAGTAGTCGCGGCGAAACTGCATCACTTCCTCAGCTGTGGGATTGCCGACATAGTGGATGGGATACTGGTGCTTCTGATAGAACGGCACCTCGAAGGGGAGGATGGAGAAGAGTTCCTTGACGTCGCGGCGAATGGCCTTGATGCGCCACTCCTTCCAGGCCCATATCTTCGGCGAGATATAGTAATAGACAGGTATCTGCGTGTGCTTGTGGACGTAGCGGGCTATGTCGAGATTGAAGCCCGGATAATCGACCAGGATTACTACGTCGGGACGCCACGCCACAATGTCCTCCTTACACCACTTCATGTTGCGAAAGATGGTGCGCAGATGAAGCAAGACGGGCACAAAACCCATATAGGCCAGGTCCTTGTAGTGGCGCACGCGCTCGCCACCGACGGCCGACATGAGGTCGCCGCCGAAGAAGCGAAACTCCGCCGAGGGGTCATACTGGCGCAGCGAGGCCATCAGCCGGCTGGCGTGGAGGTCGCCACTCGCCTCGCCCACTATCAGATAGTACTTCATATCGTCAGAACTTCAACTTCCGCATCAATTCATAGTCGGTCACGTCGATGGTAGATGGCGTGACGGCCACATAGCCGTGATTGAGGGCCCACTGGTCGGTATCGACGGCCTCGGGCTCATCGTTGTGGAAATGGCCCACCATCCAGTAGTACTTGCCACCACGCGGATGCTGACAATCGACCACCTCGTTGGTCCAGCGCCCATAGGTCATACGACACACCTTGATGCCACGAAACTCCGAGCCCTTGGGGAAGTTGACGTTGAGGCAGGTACCCTTCGGCAAACCCTCGGCCAAGACTTTCTCCACCACCTGGCGCACAAAGGGTCGCATGGCCGAGAGGTCGGCCTGGGGGTCGTAGTCGCAGGAAGAGAAGGCGATGGAGGGAATATACTTCAAAGCCCCCTCGTAGGCCACGCCCATCGTGCCGCTGTAGTGGTTGTTGACCGTGGAGTTGTCGCCGTGGTTGATGCCGCCAATCACAAGGTCGGGCTTGCGGCCGTCCAGCAGCTGATCGATGGCCAATTTGATACAGTCCACGGGCGTACCGGAGCAGGACCACACCTGGGCGCCCGCATAATCCTCGCGCCGACGCAGATAAAGCGGGTCGGCGGCGGTGAAGGCACAGGAGAAGCCCGAGCGGCCTCCATCGGGAGCGCAGACAAGCACATCGCCCAGGTCGGCGATGAAGGAAACAAGGCTTCGGATGCCGTTGCTATCGAAGCCGTCGTCGTTGGAAACGAGGATGAGGGGTCTGTTCTGATTCATCATTGCATCAATCTTTGAGCCGCAAAAGTACGAAAAAAAGTTTTTAAAGCCGTCGGTTTCTCATAGTTTTTATGTACCTTTGCCCAATATTACACTTGAAACAGACAGATACACAAGAAGGAAGCGGACAAAAGGGATGCTTATCAGGGACTTCACCCGCCGAGCGCCCAGCGCCCAGCAACGGACAACCTCCGCCGAAGGACGCTCCGCAGCGCAGCCTCATGGCGTATTTTTGAGAATATTGAAAATGGGAAAAATCATAGCTTTAGCCAACCAAAAGGGCGGCGTGGGCAAGACCACGACCACCATCAACCTAGCCGCTTCCCTGGCCACGCTGGAGAAGACCGTGCTTGTCCTCGACGCTGACCCTCAGGCCAACGCATCGAGCGGATTGGGCGTGGACATCAAGGAGGTGGACTGCTCAGTCTATGAGTGCATCATCGACCACGCCGACATACGCGACGCCATCTACACCACGGACATCGAGGGCCTGGACATCGTGCCGAGCCACATCGACCTGGTGGGAGCGGAGATAGAGATGCTCAACATGAAGGACCGCGAGAAGGTGCTCAAGGGCCTCCTGCAGCCGATCCGCGACGAGTACGACTACATCCTCATCGACTGTAGCCCCTCGCTCGGACTGATCACGGTCAATGCGCTGACGGCAGCCGACAGCGTCATCATCCCCGTGCAGTGTGAGTATTTCGCCCTGGAGGGCATCAGCAAGCTGCTCAACACCATCAAGATCATCAAGAGCAAACTCAACCCGAAGCTCGAGATCGAGGGTTTCCTACTCACAATGTACGACAGCCGCCTGCGCCTGGCCCGCCAGATCTACGACGAGGTGAAGCGCCACTTCCAGGAACTGGTCTTCCGCACCGTGATCCAGCGCAACGTCAAACTCTCCGAGAGTCCCAGCCACGGACTGCCCGTCATCCTCTACGATGCCGACTCGGCGGGCGCGCGCAACCACCTGTCTTTGGCCAAAGAGATCATCGAACACAACAAGAAAGGATAACTCATGCCCGTACACAAGAAATACAACCGCAACGTCAAGACCAACGCCCTCGGACGCGGACTCGACGCGCTCATCTCCACAGAATCGGTGAGCACGCAGGGCAGCAGTACCATCAACGAGGTGCCGCTGCAGCAGATCGAAGCCAACCCCAACCAGCCACGACGCGAGTTTGACCCCGTGGCCCTGGAGGAACTGGCCAGCTCCATCCGCCAGCTGGGCATCGTACAGCCCATCACGCTGCGACAGGTGGACCACGACCGCTTCCAGATCATAGCGGGAGAGCGCCGCTGGAGAGCCTCACAACTGGCGGGGCTGACGACCATCCCGGCGTATATCCGCACCATCAAGGACGAGAACGTCATGGAGATGGCCCTCGTGGAGAACATCCAGCGCGAGGACCTCAACGCCATCGAGATAGCCCTGGCCTACGAGCACCTGCTGGAGAAGAGCGCCATGACGCAGGAGAAGGTGGCCGAACGCGTGGGCAAGAGCCGCCCCGCCATCGCCAACTACCTGCGACTACTGAAGTTGCCCGCCCAGGTGCAGATGGCGCTGCAGAAGAAGGAGATCGACATGGGCCACGCCCGCGCCCTCCTCTCTCTGGACAGTCCGTCGCTCCAGCTGAAGGTGTTTCGCGAGATCCAGAAGAACGACTACACCGTGCGCCGCGTCGAAGAGGTGTGCAAGCAGCTGAAGAACGGCGAGGACGTGCAGTCGGCGAAGAAGACTATCGCTGCCACGCGCCGTCTGCCGGAGGAGTACAACATCCTCAAGGACCAGCTCTCGCAGCTCTTCGACACGAAGGTGCAGATGAGCTGCAACGACAAGGGCAAGGGCAAGATCAGCATCCCCTTCGCCTCGGAGGAGGAGCTGGAGCACATCATGAGTGTGCTTGACAGAATGAAGCAACAACCGGGAGAATAAGCAGGCCATGAAGATGATGACGAGAGGCAGGTTTTGGAGCGTCTTCCTGGCGCTGGTTCTGGTGCGCGGGATGGCCGTGGCGCAGGTGGCGGGTCCCGACACCATCCGTGTGGTCTATCCTGACGACACCGTCGCCGTGAGGCTGCACACCGCCGATCCCGCAGACCCCACGCTGCAATCGTTGTGGGAGGCCGACGTAGCGCCGACTCTTTCCAAGGCCCAGACCAAGGGGAAGGAGAAGCGGCAAAGGCGCGACTGGAGCCAGTGGCGACCGGAGGCGAAGCGGGCGATGTGGCTGGCCCTGGTGCTGCCGGGAGCCGGACAGGTCTATAACCGCAAATACTGGAAGCTGCCCATCATCTATGGCGGGTTCGCAGGATGTATCTACGCCATGACGTGGAACAACCAAATGTACCACGACTACAGCCAGGCCTACCTGGACATCATGGACGACGACCCGACCACGGAGAGCTACAAAAATTTCCTGCACCTCGGCACGGAGATCAACGAGAGCAACCTGGCCCGCTACCAGGAGATCTTCCGCAAGCGCAAGAACCGCTACCGCAGATGGCGAGACCTGAGCGTCTTCGCCTCGATAGCCGTCTATGCGCTCTCCGTCATCGACGCCTACGTCGATGCGTCGCTCTCAGAGTTTGACATCTCAGAGGACTTATCGCTGCGCGTGGCGCCCGTCGTGATGGGCAATGACGGCGCAATGACGACCCGACGCAGCCCGTTCGGACAAAACGCCATCGGACTGGGATGCAGCCTGAGATTCTGAGACGAGACCACACCAAAAGCCAAAATCATTAGTACCAACTATATATATCACAACAATACACATCTAAACTAAGGGGGGAATAGACATGGACAATACTATTACCGGCGACCAGGATCAGAAGTCTGGCATGATGGAGACGAAGTCCAGCGATCAGCAGCCCATCGAGCAGAAGGCTGCTGACCAGAAGCCTATGGAGCAGAAAGCTGCCGACCAGGCGGCACAGGAGAAGGCAATGGTGGACAACGCTTTCCAGCACCTTCTCGACACCTACCTGGCCTCGCGCCACAGAAAGAAGGTGGGGATCATCACCAAGGCTTTCAACTTCGCGCGCCAGGCGCACCAGGGCGTGAAGCGTCTCTCGGGCGAGCCATATATTATGCACCCGATAGCCGTGGCGCAGATCGCCTGCGAGGAGATCGGACTGGGAGCCACGAGCATCAGCGCGGCCCTGCTCCACGACGTCGTGGAGGATACCGACTACACGGTGGAGGACATCGAGAACATCTTCGGACCGAAGATCGCACAGATCGTGGACGGACTGACCAAGATCTCGGGTGGCATCTTCGGCGACAAGGCTTCGGCTCAGACGGAAAACTTCAAGAAGCTGCTCCTCACGATGAACGACGACATCCGCGTCATCCTCATCAAGATCTGCGACCGCCTGCACAATATGCGCACGCTGGCCTCGCAGCCGGCCAACAAGCAGTATAAGATAGCAGGAGAGACGCTCTATATCTATGCGCCTCTGGCCAACCGCCTGGGACTCAACAAGGTGAAGACCGAACTGGAGGACCTCAGTTTTCGCTATGAGCACCCGGAGATCTATCAGAACATCGCGAAGCAGCTGGAGGAGACGCAGGCGCAGCGCGACGAACTCTTCCGCGACTTCACGGCGCCCATCCGTGCGGCCCTCGACAAGATGGGACTCAAATACGAAATCAAGGCGCGCGTCAAGACGCCTTTCTCCATCTGGAACAAGATGCAGAAGAAGCACGTCTCCTTCGACGAGATCTACGACATCCTGGCCGTGCGCATCGTCTTCACGCCCAACGTGAGAGAGGACGAGATCAACGACTGCTTCTCTATCTACGTGGCTATCAGCAAGATCTACAACAGCCATCCCGACCGCCTGCGCGACTGGGTGAACCATCCCAAGGCCAACGGCTACCAGGCGCTCCACGTGACGCTCATGTCCAACCAGGGCAAGTGGATCGAACTGCAGATCCGCTCCGACCGTATGGACGAGATAGCGGAGCAGGGATTTGCGGCCCACTGGAAGTATAAGGAGGGCTACGAGATCACGGAGGACGAAGGGGAGCTCAACGACTGGCTCCACACCATCAAGGAGATCCTCGACGACCCGCAGCCCGACGCCATGGACTTCCTCGACGCCATCAAACTCAATCTTTTCTCCTCCGAGATCTTCGTCTTCACGCCCAAGGGCGACTTCAAGACCATGCCGGCGGGAAGCACGGCGCTCGACTTTGCCTTCCAGATCCATACGTTCCTCGGAAGCCATTGCATCGGCGCGAAGGTGAACCACAAACTGGTGCCGCTGAGCCACAAGCTCAACAGTGGAGACCAGGTGGAGATCCTCACCTCCAACGCACAGCGCGTGCAGCCCTCGTGGGTCAACTTCGTGGGGACGGCCAAGGCCAAGGGCAAGATACAGGCCATCCTGCGCAAGGAGGGACGCGAACTGCAGAAGAAGGGCGAGACGATACTCCACGACTGGCTCGCTCAGCACGAGCTGGAGCCTTCGGCGCAGCGCATGGAGAGACTTTGCGAGGCGCACAACCTCCAGAGTTCGGAGGACCTGCTGCGCGCACTGGGTTCACACACCATCCAGTTGGGCGACGACGACATGGACGCGCTCACGGGCAAGAAGAACAAGGACGGGAGCACGTCGGCGTGGTTTACGAAATACGTGCCCTTCCTGAAGAAGAAAGACGCGGGAACGGGCAAGGAACGGGACGCACAGGACCTGATGGCCTCGTCGGAGGGACTCATCACCGTCGATGAGAAACTCAACCGCAAGAAGCCGATCTTCATCAGCGAGAAGACCATCAACGGCTACATCTTCCCCTCCTGCTGCCATTGCATACCGGGCGACGACGCGCTGGGCTTCATCGACAACCGCAACCATATCGAGATCCATAGCCGCAACTGCACCGTCGCCTCCAAACTGAAGGCGAGCTACGGCAACCGCATCCTCGACGCGAAGTGGGACATGCACCACCAGCTCTACTTCGACGCGACCATCCACATCCGCGGCATCGACCGTCAGGGCATGTTGCGCGACGTGGCCGAAATGCTCTCCGACAAACTCGGCCTCAACATGCGCCGCATCACCGTGACGTCCAACAATGGCATCTTCGACGGCACCATCGAACTCGGGGTACACGATGCTGAGGAGCTGGAGGTGATCATCGAAAACCTCAAGCAGGTGGACGATCTCAAGGAGGTGAACCGCATGTAACAGTATAAGCCTAATTGCTCACGGCCATCCTCCGCCACAACCAGCGGGGGATGGTCCGCCACAAAGCCGTAAGGACACGGTAGCGCCAGTCGATCACGCAGACATGGCGACGTGTCCTTATGGCTTTGACTATATCCCGGGCCACGCTCTCTGCCGACATGAGCATGGGGTAGTGTTTGCCGTCGCCGAGCAGGTCGGTCCGGACGAAGCCCGGGCGCAGGTCGGTGAAGTGGATGTCGAGATGGCGCAGGCGGGCCTGCTGTTCCAGGGCCTCGATATAGACATTGCAGAAAGCCTTGGAAGCACTATAGGCGGGAGCCACGCCCAGGCCCTTTGTGCCCGCTATCGACGAGACGACGGCGATGTGGCCGTGGCCCTGGACGGCGAAATAGCGATAGGCAGCACCGACGAGCCGCGCGAAGCCTAGCGCATTGGTACTCACCGTGGGCAGTTCCTTCTCGGGCAGCAAATCCATGTTCTGCCACCCCACCCCGGCCACATGGAGGTAGAGGTCCATGCCGCCCACCGCGTCGATCAGGCGCAGCAGACGCTCCTCCGACTCCTCCTGGGTGACGTCGATAGGCGCATAGACGATCTGGTCCTGAAACTCGCGGCGCAGGGCTTCCAGCGTCTCTGTGCGGCGCGCGGCCAAGCCCAGCCGCCACCCTTCCTGGAGCAATAGGCGGGCCACCTCGTAGCCGATTCCCGACGAAGCGCCGACGATGATGGCTTTCTTTCCTTTCGTCATATTGATGGTCTCGTTGTTTCTTACCTTATTTATTATAGAAGGAGAGTTTTTGTTACGAAGCAGCCTCTTTTCTTTTTACGAAGCAGCCCGCTTCTTTCATAAAAGTTATAAAAGCAGCCCTCCCCTACTCCTCCACCACTTCGAAGTCCTCGTTGTGTACACCGCTGATAGCCAGCGCACAACCGCCAAAATCGAAGACGAGCTGACGGTTGCGCTGGATGCGGACGATGTAGCCCTCGTAGCCCTGGAAGGGGCCGGTGAGGACGCGGAGCCTGACGTGGTCCTTGGCAAACTTCTCCAGGGGTTCGCGCAGGAAGGTAAGGCGCTCGGGGTGGATACGCGAGACGTTCATGAAGGGGCGCATGATGGCGTCCTCGATGGAGGCGGGACAACCGCGGCTGCGGTCGTTGACAAGATGAAACTGTGGGAAATGCTCGTCGAGGAAGGCCTGCAGATCGCGCACCGTGCCCTGGAGAAAGACCAGTCCGCTGATGGAGGGCTGCAGGACCTTGCGCACGCCCCGCTGCTTCTCGGGGTTCTTGTACTCGTAGTGGTAGGACTGATGGATGAAGAAGGGCTGCGGACGGCCTTCGGTCTGCTCGTTGTAGTGCTCCAGCCATTTCTTGAAGGTCTTGACCGCAAAATGGCGCAGGTAGAGATAGCTCCACGAGGTGGGCTTCTCGGAGGTGCTGCCCCAGGTCTCGGCCAGAGGGCGGCGGGGCACGACCTTCTCCTTCGAGGCTATCAGCGGGTCGGCCTCGACTATGTGGATTCCCTTGGGCAACTGCTTGCCTCCGCGGTCTGCGCTGAGCGCATCAGAGCTTTCTTCTGTCATCGTCTTCTTTGTGATCAAAATCCTCACGCCCCACCCCGCTCTCGCTGGCAGAAGGGACGATGGGGCGGCAAAGATACTACTAATTATTGGATTGGCCGCTTTCTTTTGCTTTTTTCTTTTGCCTCGGGCCGCTGGCCCTTCTTCTTTCTCGCATGCTTGGCCATCAGCCTTGTGCCCCATTTTGGCCCTAACCACGGGGGCGACAGGTCGCTTGCACGAAGCGGCAGGAACCCACATTTTGTAAAGCCTCTTCACTAATAAAGGCAAGGAGGTGAAAAAACTCTCAGAAAAAGCAGCGTGTAAACAAATAAAATACTAACTTTGCATTCGCAATAGATTCGTGCAGCCATCAACTTGGCGTTATGAGAGAGAGAACAGAGACACTTTCCACGAAAACGACACAAAGCAGGGGTTGGGAGACCAAGAGCCGAATCGGTGCCGACAAGGACCGACAGGATCACTCCCTCTACTGTAGTTTTGCATCAAGGCGAGTGGGACGGTTCTATCATCGCTCAAACTAAATTAATTGCATAAGTCTAACAAAAGTTGGAATGAAATGAAACTACTCTACCGATTTGTCAAATGGGCCTTCTCCCGAGGCACGCTTCCTTATTGGTGTATCTTCGCTTACGACACCCTTTCGGTGCTGGTATCTGGACTGTTTGTCTATACCCTTCAGTATGGCGTGGACAACCTCTACACGAACTTGAATCGCGTGGGCCTGGGCATTGGCCTCTGCATGGTACTCTACATGTTGGCCTTCTTCATCTTCCACACGTTCAACGGCGTGCTCCGCTACTCCAGCTTCATCGACCTGCGCCGCGTGGCCTACTCCAGCTTCACGGCGAGCATCGCCATCTGCGTCTTCCACCAGCTGCAGATACGCTTCGGTCTGAGCAACTACATCCTCGTGCCGCGCTTCGTCAGCGGCGTGCAAATCTTCATCACGGCCACGATGCTGATGTGGACGGCGCGCATGGCAGCCAAGGCGCTCCACGACCTCTACAACAACTTCGGCATTTCCAAGAACGTCTTTATCTATGGCGCCCAGTCGGGGGCCGTAGCCCTGGCGCGAAGCATCGTCTCCGACCCGAGCTCGCGCTACAAGATCAAGGGATTCATCAGCAACAACGAGATGATGACCTCCTCGCGCATCTCCGGCATCAAGGTCTATGAGGACTCTCCCGAACTGGTGGAGACCATGCGCAAGCTCCACGTGCAGGCACTGCTGGTCTCGCCGCTGCAGACGGAACACTTCACCCACGACACCAAGTTTATCGACGGGCTCATCGCCGCCAAGATCAAGATCATGATGATGCCGCCGGCAGAGGAGTGGGACGGCAAATCGACCATCTCCCACACGCTGCTCCACGAGGTGGACATCGAGGAACTGCTGCCGCGCGACAAGATCGAGGTGGACATGGAGGCCATCAAGAAGATGCTCACAGGCCACCGCATCCTCATCACGGGCGCGGCGGGAAGCATCGGATCAGAGATGGCACGCCAGGTGGCTACCTTCAAGCCCTCGGAGCTGATACTGGTCGATCAGGCCGAGACGCCTATGCACGACGTACGCCTCTACATGATGAACCACCACAAGGACCTGAAGGTGTGGTCCATCGTCGGCTCCATCACCAACGAGTCGCAGATGGAGCAGATCTTCGCAGCCCACAAGCCGGAGTTCGTCTTCCACGCCGCGGCCTACAAGCACGTGCCGATGATGGAGGACAACCCCGCCATGGCCATACAGAACAACGTCTTCGGCACACGCGTCATCGCCGACCTGGCCGTCAAATACCAGACGCGCAAGTTTGTGATGATCTCCACCGACAAGGCCGTCAATCCCACCAACGTCATGGGTTGCAGCAAGCGCATCTGCGAGATCTATTGCCAGTCGCTCAACAAGGCCATCCAGGACGGCGAGGTAAAGGGCGTGACGCAGTTTGTCACCACCCGCTTCGGCAACGTACTCGGCTCCAACGGATCGGTCATCCCGCTCTTCAAAGAGCAGATCAAGAAGGGAGGCCCCGTCACCGTCACCCATAAGGACATCATCCGCTACTTCATGCTCATCCCCGAGGCCTGCCGCCTGGTGCTGGAGGCTGGCACGATGGGCCATGGCGGCGAGATCTTCGTCTTCGACATGGGCGATCCTGTCCGCATCGCCGACCTGGCTCAGCGCATGATAGAACTCTCGGGAGCCAAAAACGTCAAGATCGAATACACGGGTCTGCGCGACGGCGAGAAACTCTACGAGGAGGTGCTCAACGACGCGGAGCAGACCAAGCCGACCGTCCACCCGAAGATCAAGGTGGCTGCCGTCCGCGAATACTCCTACAAGCTGGCGCGCAAGAACGAAATGGACCTCTACGACCTCTCCCTGCAGTATGACGACATGGAGATCGTGAGAAAAATGAAGGAGATCGTGCCGGAGTATAAGAGCCGCCACAGTAAGTACGAGGTGCTCGACAAGAAGTAAAGCGCCAACCTCTCCCACCACCATAAAGCCATCAAGGCTTCTCTCCACGGAGACGCCTTGATGGTTTTTTCTTGCCCAGCGCATGATGGCACTTTCTAGCCCTATGATGGTACAAAATGCCGTCAGCCAACTATTACGGGAATGCCGAAACAAAACGTTAAATGTTAAGATGTAAGGTGGATTGCTCCAATAGACAGATGCCGAAACAAAAACGTTAAACGTTAAAACGTTAAGATGTAAGGTGGCAAGTCGATTGTTAACACCGGAAATAGCTATATTTGGAACAGAAAAATAACTTTTCTTTCGTTTGCTATTCCAAATTTTACTACCTTTGCATCATGATAACAGACTTAGAGCATATTGGCAACATCCCTGTGAGCACCGCTACGCTAGCATCCCTGTTCCCCAAACTGGAGGCAGGCAACCAGAAGGTGCGCCAACTTGAGGCAGCGGGCAAGATCATCCGACTCAAGAAGGGGCTTTATGTGCTCGACCCCAAGGTCTCGCACGTGGCTCTATCTACCGAATTGATAGCCAACCAACTCTACACCCCTTCATACGTCTCCATGCAGACGGCCTTGCGCTACTACGGACTGATACCCGAAGCGGTTTATACCACACAGTCCATGACACTGAAGCACACGCGTCGTTTCGACACGCCCGTGGGACGATTCGAGTACCAAAGGGTGGCTCGCGAGGCTTTCCCGATAGGCATCACAAGCATCAACAAGCAGAGCTACGCTTTTCTGATGGCCACGCCCGAAAAGGCGCTCTGCGACCTGATAGCCCACTCGCCCAAGCTCTATCTTCGCTATCTCAAGGACGTCGAGAACTATCTGGAGGACGACCTACGCATGGATATAGAAGACTTCCTACACATGGACGCCAGCATCTTTGAGCGCTACGCCCAGGCAGATGGCAAGAAAGTCAATTCTATCGAAACCCTGATAAAGTATCTGAAGAAATGAGCAACGAATTATTCAACCAAATGTTGTCGGCCTACGACCTGGCGACTCACCAGCAGAAGCGCAATGCCACCTTCGAAGTGAACCAGCAGATCATCCTCGCCGGCCTCTATAATGGCGGGTTCTTCAACGAAGCCGCCTTCTACGGAGGCACCTGCCTACGCATCTTCCATGGCCTGCAACGATTCTCCGAGGACATGGACTTCTCGCTACTTGCTCCAAGCCAAGACTTTGACTTCACACAATACTTTCAACCCATAGTGGACCAGTTTGCCATGGTGGGCCGAGAGGTGGAAATTAAGAAGAAGGACAAGAAGAATTTTTGCAAGGTCGAATCAGCATTCCTGAAGGACAACACCGATGTTTACGACATCACATTCCAAACAGAGAAATCGATAAAGATAAAAATAGAAGTGGACACGCAGCCGCCACTGAAGTTCCTCACCGAGCAGAAACTACTTCTGCTCCCACAATCCTTCATGACTCGCTGCTTCACCCTTCCCGACCTCTTTGCAGGCAAGATGCACGCCTTGGTTTATCGAGCTTGGAAGAACCGCGTCAAGGGTCGTGACTGGTACGATTTTGAATGGTACGTCCGACATAATACCCCGCTCGACTTCCTTCACCTGCGCGAGAGAGCCTTGCAGTTCAACCAGGAGGACATCACCAAAGAGTCTTTCCTTGAGAAACTGAACAATCGCCTCTCTACCGCAGACATCAACCAAGTGAAGGCCGACGTGCTGCCATTCATCCACAACCCCAAGGATTTGGATATCTGGTCCAACGACTACTTCCTTCAACTGGCCCAAATGATCAGGTTCGAATAAAGAGGGCAACTTTTTCACCAACACCAAAACTGTACGGTTAAAAATCTTCTTGGCCGAGTGAAAGCTATATGCAACTCGTCATTTTCAACCGTATAGCTTGATTGCTCCAATGGACGGATGCCGAAACAAAAACGTTAAACGTTAAAACGTTATTATCTACCCCTCCTTGTCACTCTTAACGTTTAACGTTTTAACGTTTTCTCTTCGCCTCTAACCTCCCCTACTTACGCAAAAAGCACGTCAATCTCCATGCAAACGACAGTTCATAACCCATGCTAACAACAACTCACAAACCATGCAAAACGACGACTCTCACCCCATGCCAACAGACGTCCCGAAACGCCCCTCAGTTACCCTCCGCGCCAGTCATAAGCAACCATCCGCCTCGCCCCTAAGCTACCATCGCCAAGGTCCCCCTAAGCGGCGCCCAAGCAAACACTCAAGCAGCCGCCTTGCTCGCCTTGATAAAACCCACAAAGCACCGCAAAAGTTAGCGGTAAAACGCCACAAAAGTTAGTGACAAATCACCGCAAAAGTTAGTGGTAAAATGCCACAAAAGTTAGTGGTAAAACACATAATCAATTGATTGCCAACCATGTTGCACACATCATCAATTACAGACAAAACACGGTTTATTAGAACGTTTTTGTTTGGGCATCTTTGCTTTGATGTTGCTCAGACAAAAGAAAGAAGTCACGTTGCCACGAAATCACGCCTTAGAGCAATCCAACCACCTTTGCCATAGAAGTCTCGCGTTCTTACATGATAACGTTATAACGTTTAACGTTTTCAAAATCGCATACGCCTACCACAACAACCCACGAGAAAATCAAACAACTCCAAGAAAAGAGCAATCCATAAGACAGAGTTAGAACTTGCCTAAAACTAGAAGGAAGCGTGTGTAAATGTAGGACAAAATGTAGAAGACCATTTTATTGACGTCAATAAAATGGTTGTTATCGGTTCTGGTGCTGAGCGTCAGATAGATGACATTATGCTAACACGCTATGCTTGCTACCTTGTCGCTCAAAATGGCGACCCTCGTAAACCACAAATCGCATTTGCACAAACTTACTTTGCTGTGCAAACTCGTCGTGCAGAACTTATAGAACAGCGTCTTATTGAAGTTGAAAGAGTTAAGGTACGTGCTAAACTACAGGAAACAGAACGTAAACTTTCTGGCGTACTTTATGAACGAGGGGTGAATGACAAGAGTTTTGCTGTGATACGTTCCAAAGGAGACCAAGCATTATTTCATTTGAATACTGCAACGCTGAAGCGACGCATGGGAATCCCGGAGAAACGACCATTAGCAGATTTTCTTCCCACTATCAGTATCAAAGCAAAAGATTTTGCGGCAGAAATGACGAGTGTGAATGTGCAGACCAAAGACCTTCAAGGAGAAAGTCGTATAAGCCAAGAGCATATTGCCAACAATGCTGCTGTTCGAGATATGCTTGTGCAGCGTGGTATAGTTCCAGAGAACCTTCCTCCGGCAGAAGATGTAAAGAAGGTTGAACGCAGATTGGCAAGTGAACAGAAAAAGGCTTTGAAGAACAAAAAGAAAAAATAAGATGGAACAGAAAACGACACAAAAGTTAGTGACCAATCACCGCAAAAGTTAGTGGTAAAATGCCACAAAAGTTAGTGGCAAAACACATAATCAATTGATTGCCAAGCACGTTGCACACATCATCAATTACAGGCAAAACACGGTTTATTAGAACGTTTTTGTTTGGGGATCTTTGCTTTGATGTTGCTCAGACAAAAGGAAGAAGTCACGTTGCCACGAAATCACGCCTTAGAGCAATCCAACCACCCTTGCCATGGAAGACTCACGTTCTTCCATGATAACGTTATAACGTTTTCAAAATCGCATACGCGTTCCCCCAGCAGCCCATGGATTTTTCTATCTGCTCCATTTGTGGCCACACCTGTGCAAATCTGCAGCGAACATGGATTTTAGCGCAAAAACACCCAATGAATTGCCACAAAAACACCAAACGCTTTACCGCAAAAACACCAAACGTTTTACCGCAAAAACGACAAATGAATCACAGCGAAAACTCAAAATAAATTTCGCAACCAAATAAAAATCAGTAGCTTTGTGTCGAAAACAAGAAACTATAAAATATGCAAGAGGACAAGCATGAAATAAGCAAAGACAAGGACTGCCAAGACTTCCTTGCGGGGATAAAAGAACTGGCAAGGGAACTGATGCAGATTCGCGAGCGAGCAGCCATAGAGTACGCTCCCATTGTGGAGGAATTCTGCGCGAGGAAACACGCGTCGGAAAACGAAGTAGGACGGATGCTTGACCTTCTGTTTGGATTTGCCGACGACGAACGCATATTGCTCATGTACAAGAAGGTGTGCCGAAGATTCGTCTATGAATATCCCGAAACTATCAGTTTCTACATCATGGAGTACAGAAAAGAATATGACCGCGAGAGTCTTATCGGTACCGAATACGAACATCTGCTTCACGAGGATGACGACTTGTCTGACGAAGGGCGTGAAGCAAAATAACCGGTCGGGAAACGGAGAGAATCCTATTTGTTAAAGCCTGCGCACAATCATAATATTTACCCTTTTTTCTTCTTTTATATTGATTAGTTTTTATACCTTTGTAGTCAACAAATGACAACTCCAACAAGAAATAGTCTGTTGGTTTAACCTAACCTCTGAACTATAACATTGGAAGATATCACCAAGCGGCCTCCAACGGCTGATGCTTCATTGTATAATGGGCAGCCTACCGACACAGGCTCATCGTGTCCAAGTGCAGGACTCACCTCTTGTACGCCCTCCATCTCAAAGGACAAAGGTGGGGTGTCGGTAGAGAATGTGCCTTCTGAAAACAAGCAATGGTTTGTTCTGCGCGTTACGTATGGGCGCGTCCTCAAGGCAAAAGCATTAGTAGAGGCTAAAGGCTTGGAATGCTATGTGCCTCTGCAATACAAACATATAAACAAGAATGGGAAGAAGCGGATTGTCATAGCCCCTCTCCTGCCCTCTTTTCTGTTTGTTTATGCCACAACAGCACAAGTCGAATCCTTGCTTTATGAAATCATGATCAGCTCTGAGGGAAACAGAAAACTATTAAGTTATTACTTTGACCACACTATTTGTCGCCAAGACAATCCTGACCGCAATCCTCCACTCACCATTCGCAATGACGCGATGGACAATTTCATCAGGCTCACATCCATCAAGAATCCACACATTATACCAGTTACAACAGAGATCATCCAGTACAAATTAGGCGATATGGTTATTGTGACAGATGGGGATTTTAAAGACGTTCATGGTAGAGTGGCAAGAATCGCAGGACAACAGAGAGTGGTCGTAGAACTATTTGAAGGATGCTTAGTGGCAACGGCATATATTCCGAAGAACGCCATGAAGCTGTATGTGGAACAATAAATCATCACTACATCAATGACAGAAAAAACTAAAAATATACTTAGCCTCAATCATAGCGAGGCTATGGATTTCTTTTTGAAATCAGAACAGTATCATGGTTTCGAGCTACCAGAATATTTCGTATTCGACGAATTGCTTCAAGAAGTCAAGAACACCATTGGCAAAACGCCCTATAAAGATTGCTTGCGAAAAGGTAGATCACCAGAAGAATTACCCGATGTAAACCTTGACATTTTACTCAACAAAGATGGACATTACGCAGTTCGCCCCATTATCCTTGCAAATCCATTCCTTTATTATTTCCTTGTTAGAGAAATCTGTAATGAGCAGTCATGGACGGTCGTAAAGCATCTCTTTAAGAAGTACAACGTTCCGCATATTACATCTTGCGCATTGCCTGTCATACCTAAGGAAAAAGAGCCATTTCACAAGTCCACTACTATACTCAACTGGTGGAGTTCTATGGAACAGCGGAGTATAGAGCTTTCTTTGGAATATCGCTACATGTTTGTCACGGACATCACCAACTGTTATGGTTCGGTCAATCCGCAAGCATTTGATTGGGCCTTCTCGTTCAAAGGCACAAAGCACGAGCAGGAAACAGAAAATCCGATAGCTAAGAACATCCAAAAGTATCTTCGTGCCTTCCAACAAGGGCGCAATATTGGCATCCCTCAAGGAAATGCCATATTCGACTTTATTGGCGAAATTATTCTTGGCTATTCCGACCTATTACTTCATGAAGCAATACAAAGAGAAGGTATCACCGCTTCATACGAAATCATCCGTTATCGTGACGACTACCGCATATTTTGTAATGACAAGGATGAACTCGAAAAGATTTCCTATGTCCTTCAGCACGTGTTGGAGTGCTTGAACTTCCGCATGAACAGCAAGAAGACCAAGATCAGCGATAGCATAGTTACCGATGCAGTCAAGCCCGACAAACTTACATATATCTACAACACACCTATCATCAACAAGAAAGGTTGCGACTTTGACAGTTTCGAGAAGCACCTGCTCTACATCCTTATGTTCGCTCGACAATACCCCGATAGCGGTTCCATCAAAACGATGCTCTCGGATATAGACAAGCGTATAGAAGACTGGCTCGAGCCTTATGAAGAAGAAGTCACGACAATACCAATTCTTGACGGAGAAGAACCCACAACCGAAAAGATAACCAAACGACGCAGACTCGTAGGTGGTAGTATTCGCGCCATGTCTGCAGTCTGTACACAGATAGCCTTAGAGAATGTTGGCTGTTGCCATTATGCCTTGCGCGTTCTCAGCAGAATGGTCGATTCTCTGAAAAATGAAAAAGAGAAATGCGCAATCATCAGGCTCGTTTACTCCAAGCTCTGCAATCAACCAAACTCCGACTACAATCAGCTTTGGCTGCAAAACATCACGTATAGTCAAGATGTTAAGAATAACGTATCACCTTATAAAATAAGATTGTGTAAGGTTGTGATGGGTGAAAAAGTTCAATTATGGAACAACACATGGCTTAAGAAAGGTATTATTAAAGATTTTCCACTAGAGAACGTTGTTAACAAGGATGTTTTGGACAAAGTCACTCCTATTATCACCTTCCGCGAAACTCGTACTTATGCTGAAGCTCTTGAAAAAGATTTTGAAATTTCAGGCAATGCCATTATAGAATATTAATACAAATAATTATGATTATACCAAATAAACCCAAAGTTGGAGATATTATTCGTGTCAAAATTACTGGAATCGTTGAGACAATTGGCGCCTTTGCTAAAATGCCAAATGGACAAGATGGATTAATCCGATTGAATGATTTTGCATGGTTCAACCAAACTTACATATTAAAATCGTATTCTATTGGCGATGAACTAGATGTCAAGGTTATCAAAGAGTTGCCAGATGGAAAACTCAACTTAAGTCGAAAAAAATTGTTGCCCGACCCAAGAAGACTTGAGATTGGCGTGATTTTTAACTGCATAATTAAACGAATTGAACCATACGGCTTATTTGTGGTACTTGGCGACTCAACAGCTCTCATACCTAAAAACGAAATTCCTTCTGGAGCTATATATTCGGAAGGGGATATTGTGACTAGTGTTGTAATAGATAATACTTTTGATACGGAAAAGCACTACAACAAAATCTCTATGAGTATTCTTGCTTTACACGACTATGTGGCAAAAAAGCATAAAGATCATGAGATAGTAAAATGTGTATTTAAGAAGAGATTGCAAGAAAACGAGAAAGTTTCTGCAATTATTGGGTTTGACACATTTGTAAAGTTAAAAATTCCTGCATATAAATTTGTAGAGCCGTATCGCAGAAAACTTATTGCTGATGAGTTATTAGAAGAAGAAGAACTCGAATTTGATTTCTCTTATAATGCAAACAAGAGATCAATAAACTTGGATATGCGTCCAATAGAGCGTGGTCGTAAAGCTCAAGAAACAGAAAGGTTACTTTCTCAATTGCACAAAGGGGATATTGTTGAAGCTGAAGTTCTGAGTGTAAACGACAAGAATGCAAAGGTGAAAATAACCAACACCAATGTCGAATCTTTTATTTCTCGGGATGAACTATCTCCGAATAAAGTTGTTAGAGCTAGTGACGAGGTCTTCGTTGGCGAGCATATTGATATTACTTATATCGGCGAAGGTGATAAATTGTATTTTACCCGCAGATCTTTTGTTAAGGATAAGTATGAAGATTCTTTGTATGATTTGTCGCAGAAAAATCTCCTCGCTACAATGGGGTTGACCACAAATAAATTTGTAGGTAAGATTATCGAAATAAAGTCTGATTACTTTATAACGAATCTTATGACTGCAGGTCAAGTTGATGATGAACAGAACGGTAAATTGTTGATAGATCCTATCAATGGAAAGAATCTTATTGCAATTATCGACCGAAAGTTAAGGAATTTCTTTGTTGTAGGAGAGTATTACGAAGTAGAACTTGAGATGGCTCGAAAAGAATACAGGCGGAATTCAGGCACACCTTATATGTTTTGTGTTGTATCAAACAACATCAAAGAGAGTCATGACCCTTATAAGGAATCTGTTTCCGTTGCATCTAAGCAACATATGAGCCCTAATACAAATACCAGTATCGCAAATTTGTTAGAAGAGGTTGGTAAAAATCTTTATTCTAGCAAAAAGAGAATGTTTTTCGAGTTACTCCAAAATGCAGATGACGCAGCATCTGAAAATGGTGTAAAAGTTAAACTTCAAATGATCGACAACTATTTTGTATTGACTCATGATGGATATGCTTTTAATAAGCATGATTTCGAATCCATTACATCAGCAGCAAAAAGTACTAAGAGAGCAAATGAAAAAAAAACCGGTTATAAAGGAATTGGTTTCAAGTCAGTCTTCACTAACTCGCAGTCTGTAATTATTTATAGTGGTGGTTATAAGTTCTCATTCGATAAAACTTACCCATTATACAAAGACTTTGATAGGTTTTATTTTCGTGCAAACAAAATAGAGAATGATCCAGATCGTCAAAAAGAGTTTCTCCATGATTTCTCAAAATATCGCAGGGAGTTTAATGGCGTAAAAGATATTCCTTGGCAATTATTACCTATTTGGATTGATGACTTTAGTATTGAAGATAATAAATCCATATTTAATAGCAAAGAAAATGTTTCCATTGCGTTAAAGATGGATAAAGATACCCTTTCTGATTACAGCAATGCAATTGAGGAAGTATTTAAGGAACCACGCTTTATGTTGTTTCTCAGAAAGACAAATCGTGTCCAACTGATGCGTGATGACAATTGTTGGACGATTCAAAAGAACAAATCAGAAGACGGAAGAATTATATCTTTGGTTAATTCATTTGATCCTATTAATCGAATTGAGAATTATACTATTCAAACATTTGATCGATTAGGGGTGAGTGATGATATATTCTCTTCTGCAGGTATATTAATTAAAAGAGAGGCTTGACATAATAACAGAGGCGAAGTAGAAAATTATTACGTAAGAATAGATGATTCAGGTTCTGTACTTGGCGAAGTTACAGGTATACCAGATAGAATAGCGTCAACCAAAGACACAACAATATCTTTCGCTATCAAGCTTGATGCTGATGGTCATATTTCCCCTTTGGAGAAAGAAACACTATCTCTGTATGCATATCTTCCAATGAATGAGCATAGATTCAAATTTCCTTTCTATGTAAATGCAGACTTTATCCCCAAATCGGATAGAGAGGGTGTACAGAGCGATAACCCTTGGAATCATTTTATCTTCTATACAATAGGCAAGTCTATTGTGAAGATGGTTGCTTCATTTGCTTCTGAAAATGAACCTGAATATTTGAAATTACTTCCTACTGAATATTTAAAGTCTAGTAGTCAAGATACAGCAGCGTTAGTTGATTCTTTCAATAGAGGATACAAAGAAGCTCTAATGCAGGAGCAATATATTATTAACGATAAGAACGAACTCGTTAATTCAAAAGATGTTATTTTCGATGCATCTGGACTTTCTAATGCTATCGGAGCTGATGCCTTTTACAAATTAATTGGCACGACTAAACGTCTGCCAAATCCGAAAATTAATACGAATTGTCTTTCTAAGACATTGTTCGAAGTTGAAAAGTGCTCGGAAGATACAATTTTCAACATTTTATCAACTAATATTTCTATCTTATCCGAGTGGATTCAAAATTGTTCAGATACTCAAAGAAATGATTTTTATAACTGGATGGTCTCTGATGAAAAATCAAAGTCACTATTGTCATATATTCCGATGTTCATTTTTGGAGAACACTGGAAAACCATGAATCAAATATCAACAAATGGCAAGTGCTTGATTCTGACAGAAAAGATAGCACCAATAAAGGACGTCCTCGCAAAGTTAGGATTTAGCATCTCAAATGATTACTTTGAGAATCATCCTCTTCACTCTTACCTCACACCTCAGAATGAGAAAAGCATATTCCAAAAAATTCAAGAGTCAAGCATTTTTGGTCTTACATTCCAAGAACGACTTACCCTATTCCAAGGCTGTGCAGATTTGGACGAAGTTGACAAGGAAACGCTTAAGAATTGGCCGATTTTTAAGAATCAAGACAACGAATTCGTACCTTTGCTTAAATTATTCTCGCACTATAATTCGTGTCCATATTGGCTGAATTCATATATGCTGAATGCTGCAGAAGTAAATACATATCTTGATTCGTATTTGATTCCACAAAGTGAGATTTATTTGTCGATAATTGAGAATTATATAGATGAGATTCTTACTAAAACTGACATTTTACAAGTCTATAATGAATTCAGAACATTTTGGAATTCAGGTTTCACTTCTAAATTACTCTCAAAGAAAAATATTTCAGACCTTAGCAAGATCACTTTGGTGGAACAATCGGATTACTCTACTAAGACTGATTATATCCTTACGTTTAATCATCTGAATCTTAATAGTTCATCAATTTATGATTCTTCATCATTTGAATATCGATGGATCAAACTTGCGGCATTAGCAGACTCAACTATTAATCACGCAAGATCAATTGTGAAAATTGATGGTAATAGCTTATCCTCGTATACAATTAAAAATGAGCTATCGATTTCCTACAATGGCGTTACATATAAATTCCAGCTTTCACAGTTGCTGCCTTTTTATTCCTCGACTTCTGTTTTGTCGAATGTAGTAAAACAATTCGTAACAATCAGCCGACATGATGAGATCTTTGCTCTGTCAGAAGCCCCAATTTCGGATGTTAGAAACAATTTGTATCATGAATTAAGAGTTTCAACATCATATATTACAGAAGAGCAATACTGTTTTCTGATGTTATATAGGATGTGGCAAGGGTATCAATATTTTGATAATCCCCTTAAGTCCGTTATACGTGCTAATAGCGAACCTATATTTATAAAAATTTTACAAAAGTGTTATATTAATGGGTTAGGTGAGTATCTGGGGGCATTTGTCAAAAATGGTGGAATAGTTTATCCATTTACTTGTTTGATTGGAACTTACTTTAATAGCGATGGCTATACATTACCATCGGAACGAATCCCGGATTTTGTTAATCGTTGGGCAGACACGCCAGAAAAGAAACATTTCCTTATCCAAATGGGATTGCACGATGAAAAAAGTAAAGAAATTACACGTCGCAAATCTTTCAAAGAAAAGAAGGATGAGAACCTATGGAATATAAATGATATTAGCATCATTCGTACTTTTTTAAGATGGGTATGCCAATCATTTACCCTCCCAATAACAGACGAAATCCAAGTTGGCATATTAGAAAAATTGTTTTCTGTATTGGGTATTTCTAGAGTTTATAACCACCAAGATTTTGACAATGCTAAAGAATGGACCAATAACTTGTATCTAAAATGGAAGAAAGACAAGCAAACTAAAATTTATGTTATAGATGGCAAACTTCCATATAGAGGCATATTTGAAAACACCCATCTCTTTAGTGGCAATTATGGCGAATACTATTATTTTAATGACATAAAAACTATTTACATATCATCTAATAGGGAACCTGCTGCTCTCTTGTCTGACTTCTATTCAGATATAAGCCTCAGTAATGTGTTTACAAAAGATGACTGGAATCTGATATTTCTAGTCTCTGCTGATGTCGTTAAAGAAAAAGATTCACGAATTGCCGAATTAGAGCATATGCTTGAAGAGGCAAAGAGTAGAATTCCTTCTAATGACGATAACGAAGAAGAACATGGCAATGCGACTGACCGAGGATGCCAAGATGAAAAAACTCGTATCGAATTAAACCTAGAGGCACGCATTGCAGCTAAGGACTATCTCGACTCTTTGGAAGATTACGACTGCTCTGAGTGGAATCCTTGTACTGGAAATGGCTTGGTTAAAGGCATTGTAAAGCATAAAGGCAAAACGATTACAGTGGTAGTGACAAGTTCTATTGGAAGAAAGTTATACCTTCATCCTAGATTATTCTCTGAATTGATGATAGATTCAGACAACATGCTACTCAATTATGGATATGATCGTAGGATTCACCGTATAAGATTTGATGAAACATTCAAGGATAATAAGGATGTCAACCTGATATTTGACACAGATGTTATCACTCCAAAAGAATTTGCATATCTTGCAAATAGATACATGTACTCAAAAAAGACATGTTTTGTCATCGAGAATATTACGTATTCTATATCAGAACAAATTAAAGGTTTCGGCCTTGATGAAAAGTTGTCAAATTCCGAAGTTTATACCAACATAGATACAGATTATTTGTTTGATTTTTAATGATTAGTTTATAATGTACTATACAAGAGAACAACATAAGAGGTTTCTTGACAAGGAACTCACCGCTATAAGCGAAGAATACTTGAAAAAGCTCAATTCAAAAGGTAAACCACCAATACAGCGTAAGGTGGGTTGAATGAAAAAT
>ULXP01070598.1_pt1 | contig 35868 bp, 34 predicted proteins | sample 1961351 | NCBI WGS metagenome assembly ULXP01 (sample SAMEA4835840, study PRJEB28245) | human gut metagenome | biome: gut microbiome; material: fecal sample | place: Denmark | collected 2008 | reverse complement strand
GTATTATGATAACAATGAAATGATTTATTTAGAAATAGCAGGAAGAGCAGGAAATCAACTTTTTAGATATGCTTTTGCCAGAAAGATTCAAATTTTAACAGGGAGAAAATTATTTATTGATTTTCATAGAGTATATGAAGAAAAAGGAGATTTTTGGGAAAATTCATTAAAAAGATTTAAGGTGACAGAATATGAAGAGGTAAAAGATAAAAAAATTTTAAAAAAGAATATGTCACTAATTCAAAAAATCATATATTTTTGGTATAAATCATGCAGTTTTATTCTGAAAAAGAATAAGGAGAAACAAAAGGCTTGGCAAATGAAAAAACAACCATTACTTAATAGATTCGGATTTTGTTTTTTAGAATTAGGATATTTTGACTATGATGTCGAGAAATTGAAAAAAAATAAGTTTATATATATTTGTGGATCATTCGAATCACCAAAATACTTTGATGATATAAGAAATGAATTATTAGAGGAATTCGAACCAAAAAGTCATATTAAAGAAGAGAATAAAATGCTAATTGAAAAAATAAGAAATTCAGAAAGTATATGTGTTTCAGTTAGAAGAGGAGATTTTTTAAACCTAAATTTTTATAATGTTTGTAATAATCAATATTATAGTAAAGCTTTGAATTATTTTAAAAAAATTTATTCAAATCCGACGTTTGTGTTTTTTTCTGATGACATTGAATGGTGTAAAGAAAACCTGAAAGTTGATAATTGTGAGTGCTTATATGAAACAGGAAAGGATGATGTTGCAGAAAAATTAATGGTAATGAAGCAATGCAAAAACTTCATAATAAGCAATTCTACTTTTTCTTGGTGGGCACAGTATTTAAGTGTAGAAAAAAATAAAAAGATAGTATCGCCATCTAGATGGTATAATTCGAAGATGGAATCAGATTTAATTGATAAAGAAAACTGGATTTTAATGTAGGTGAGGAGGGAGTATATGCAACAGGAAAAAATAAGTATTGTTGTTCCAATATATAATGTAGAAAAATATCTAGAAAGGTGTATAAAGTCTATAATAAATCAAACTTACAAAAATTTGGAAATAATTTTAGTAGATGATGGTTCAAAAGATAACTGTTATAATATATGTGAAATTTATAAAAAACAAGACAATAGAATTGTAGTTATTCATAAAGAAAATGGAGGATTATCGGATGCTAGAAATGTAGGATTATTAAATTCTACTTCAGAGTTGATATGTTTTATTGATAGTGATGATTATGTCCAAAAGGATTATATTAAGATACTATATAATAATTTAATAGAATTTAAAGCAGATATTTCTGTGTGCGGTTTTTCTCACGAAAGAGAAGGACAAAAAAGTAAATATGAAAAAAGAGAATATACAGAAATATATGATAGTCAGGAAGCTTTAAAAAAAATGATAAATTTAAATTCTAATTTTTCAGTATGCGCTTGGAACAAATTGTATAGAAAAAAATTGTTTGATAATATAGAATATCCAAAAAGATGTATATATGAAGATGTAGCAACTACATATAAAGTAATAGATAAGGCAACTAAAATTGTATATACGTCTAAGAGTTTATATAATTATTGCTTTAATGAGAACTCAATTACTAAAACGGAAAAATTTAATGATAAAGAAATGGTAAGATTAAAACATGCTGATGAAATGTGTGAGTACGTAATTAAAAAATATCCTTTATTAGAAAATGATTACTTAGCGTATCAGATATGTCAATATATATCAGTATTAAATGTTATGCTAAAATCTGGAAAGGAAGATATGACAACAATAAAAAAAATAAGAAAATTTGCTAAGGAAAACCATAATAAAGCATTACAATCTAGTTTAAAGTTAGAAAAGAAAATTCAAATTTATATATTTTGTTATATGTTTAATTTATATAAATTTCTCTTTAAGATTACTCATTAAAGTAAATACAAAAGAAAATAATAGGAGGAAAGCATAATGGACAAAAAAGAAAGAATTATGACTGTTTTAGAATTTGTAGTTTCAGCTATTATTGGAATTATTACGTATGCTTTGTCTGAAAATATTAATGGATATAATTTAATGTGTATTATACCAATTATATATTCATGTGTAAGTTTAACAACTCAAAGTTTTCACAAGGATAAAAGTTTCATGATGAAATCACTACATATTATTATGTTTATAAAATATGTTTTAATGCCAATAATAATTGTTATTAACAGAGATTATTATAATGGTATTTTGACAGGAAATATCCCAAAAGCTGATTCTGTACAAAAAGCTATATGGTTTATTATATATGAAATGTTAACAATTTTTTTTATTGTTTCTATAAAAGATGTTTTTGTAAAAAATATTCATATACAAAAAGGCAGACAAAAAAAGACGACCATCGAAATATCGTTTATTGTTTTTATGATAATTGGCTTAATCTTATGTGGTAAATTTGGAAGCGTATTAATTCCTAAGAGTTTTTTTGTTTTAGATGAAACATATGAAGTAGGAAAAATCCAATCCAACATGGATGGATTAATAAAGATATTATTTAATTTATTTAAAGTAATGATTTTTTTATATTTACTTCAAAAATGCTTTTCAAAATATCAAAAAGAGCCGAAAAATATATACATAATATTCTCTGCTATAGTTGTTTTATGCTATATAGCATTACAAACTTCAATAAGTAGATGGAATATATTGATACCGATAATAATTTATTTATATATGGTTCATATATTTTTTAAAGATAAATTTATATTTATTGCACTATCAGTGATAACAGTATTAGTGATTAGCATTATTTCTATATCGATATATAAATTTTCTTGGCTATTTAATAGTGAAGGAAGTTCGATAAGAAAAGTTTTTTATATCCTTACACAGCAGGTCCAAGAATATTTTTCAGGACCAAGAGCAGTTGCCCAAGGATTTGAGGCTGTTGACAATTATAGAAATAGAATATCATTTAAAACATTATTTAATGATTATCTGGGATCTATACCATATATATCACATTTTATTAATCAAGAAGATAGAATAAATGTATATTACAATTATTATTTGAAAGGTGAAAATGCAACTGCAACTCAAATAATGCCAATTATAAATATAGGAAAAGCATATTTTGGAACGATAGGAGCACCAATACTTATGTTAATATATTTAATTATTTCAATTAGAATTGGACAGAAAGAAAGAAATACTAAAAATATATTTTATAAGTATATAGATTGTTTTGCAATTTTAGTATTAAATATGTCTATCTATTTTAATACCCAAATTGTGTTTGGATTTATGCTAGATTATATTATACCATGGACAATAGCGATAAAATTGAATGAATATATTATATTAAAAAAGGAAAGAAAGTATGAAAGACGAACTGATTAGTGTTATTATTCCAGTCTACAATGGAGAAAAATATATAGAAAAATGTGTGAAAAGTGTAATAAGTCAGACTTATTCAAATATAGAAATAATTATTGTAAATGATGGCTCGACAGATAAAACATTGAATATTTGTAGTAATATAAAAGATAATAGAATAGTAATATTGACACAAGATAACACAGGCGTCTCAGCAGCGAGAAATTATGGATTGGATAATGCAAAAGGAAATTATGTGATTTTTATAGATGCAGATGATTTTGTTGAAGAAAATATGTTGGAAGTATTATACAATAATATAAAAAAAGCTGATTATGATATATCAATTTGTAATTATAAAATAATAGAAAATATTAATGTTATTTATAATAAATGTGATGAGAAAAGTAATGATAATAATAATTTTGCTTTAAACTTGTTACGTCCCAATATGTATAAAGGATACTTGTGGAATAAATTAATAAAAAAGGAGTGTATTGGTAAAATAAGGTTTATAAATGATATTTATATTATGGAAGATTTAGTTTTTTTACTTGATATTTCTGAAAAAGTACACAATGTTTATTTTGCACCAGAAAAGTATTTATATAATTATGTTAAAAGAATGGACAGTGCAATGAATAAAATTGATGAAAGGTATCTTAGCATAAATAAAGCATTTAAAAAAGTATTTGAATATAAGGGAGTTATGAGCAAACAAATATATAATAAATATGTATATGATTATCTTTTTGCTAATATGCTTATTTATGGAAATATGTATAAAACGAATAAGGAGCATTCTATAACAAGAAAAGAAATGAAGCATATTAGAAAAAAATATATTAAGTTTGCTTTAATGTCTAATTATTATGGAATAGCATCCAAAATAAAGTTGGTTTTTATATGCTATTTCCCATTGATATATGAGAAGATAAAAAATATATAGATATAAAAAACTATATAATGTAGAAATAGAAAGGAATTAAGATGCAAAAATTAGCTATTTTAACAATTAATGACGATGGAAACTATGGAAATCGATTGCAAAATTATGCAGTACAAGAAAAAATTAAAAAATTAAATTGCAATGTAGAAACAATTAATAATCAAAAAGGTGTTACTGGAAAGTATGGGATTGCAAAAAGAATAATAGGAAAGGTTATAAAGAAAGTATATCCTGGCGAAAGATATAAAAGATATAATACATTTATGGAATTTAATAAAAACATTAAATATTCAAAATATTATATAGACAAAGAGCATATTCCAGAAAATTTAAAAGATAAGTATGATTGCTTTATTACAGGAAGTGATCAAGTTTGGAATCCGAATTTTGGTAGAATGTCAGATATAGACTTTTTAACATTTGCACCTAAGAAAAAAAGAAGTTCGTTTAGTGCAAGTTTTGGAATAAGCAAAATACCCTCAGAGATGAAAGAATATTATAAAGAAAGATTAGAAGGCCTTAATAACATATCAGTAAGAGAAGAAGCTGGAAAGAAAATAGTAGAAGAACTAACAGGAAGAAAAGATGTACAAGTGTTAGTAGACCCAACAATGCTACTTACGGCAGAAGAGTGGGACAAAGTAGCTAAAAAGCCAAAGCAATTAAAAACGGATAAATACATATTGAACTATTTTTTAGGAGAATTATCAGAAACACGAAAAAAAGAAATAGATAGAATTGCAAAAGAAAATAATTGTGAAGTTATAAATATATTAGATAAAAATAGTCCATTTTATCAAACAGGACCAAGTGAATTTTTATATTTAGAAAAAAATGCATTTCTAATATGTACAGATTCATTTCATTCTAGTGTATTTGCAATATTATATAATAGACCATTTGTAGTTTTTGAGAGAGAAGATAAACTTGTAAATATGAACTCAAGAATTGAAACATTAATTAATAAATTTAATCTACAGAATAGAAAATTTACTGGAAAAATAACAGAAGAAAACTTACAACATGATTATAAAGAGGCATATGAAATTTTAGAAGAAGAAAGACAAAAATCAAATGAATTTCTAAAAAAAGCATTAGATATAAACGAATAGGAAGGTGCAAAATGAAATTAAATGAAAAAAAGATAGGAGTAGTATTATCATATTTAGTAATTGTGCTTAATATGCTAGTAGGAATAACTTATACACCTTTTTTAATAAGAATGTTAGGACAATCTGAATATGGATTATATTCGATTGTCTATTCTGTCATATCATATTTAACTGTAATGGATATGGGATTTGGAAACGCAATAGTAATATATACAGCACGTTATATTAATCAAGGAAATAAGGAAAAGCAAGATAAATTACATGGAATGTTTATGGTAATTTATTGCATAATAGGAATTATAGCTGCAATATTGGGAATAATATTATATTTTAATGTAAATTTATTATTTGGTAATTCAATGACACCAACAGAAATATCAGAAGCTAAAACAATGATGCTAATATTAACGTTTAATCTAGCTGCAACATTTCCATTAAGTATATTTGGAAACATTATTGTTGCTCACGAAAAATTTATCGTAAGTAAAGTAATAAAAATTATTCAAATAATAATGCAACCAATGCTGATGATACCATTACTCTTTATGGGATATAAAGCAATTGCAATGGTAATAGTGATAACTGTTGTCAATATTTTCTGTTTAATGTTAAATGCAATTGTAGCAATAAAAAAATTAGATGTAAAAATAAAATTTCAAGGATTTGATTTTAAATTATTAAAAGAAATATTTGCATATTCATTTTTTATATTCTTGAATCAAATAATTGATAGAGTAAATTGGAGTATGGACCAATTTATATTGGGTTCAATAGCTGGAACCGTTGCAACGGCAGTGTACGCAGTAGCTAGTCAATTAAATAATATGTATATGAATTTTTCAACAGCAATTAGCGGAGTATTATTGCCACAAGTAACTAAGATGGAAGATAACAAAGCATCTGACAAGGAATTTACAGATATATTTGTAAAAACAGGTAGATTGCAATATATATTAATGGCATTAATAATAACAGGATTTGTACTATTTGGACAAGTATTTGTTAATTGGTGGGCAGGAACTGGATATGAAAATTCATATTATATAGCTTGTATTTTGATGATTCCACTAACTATACCATTAATTCAAAATATAGGACTAAGTATATTACAAGCTAAAAATTTATATAAATACAGAACAATAATATTTTTCTTTATTGCTATATTAAATATTGCAGCAAGTATTCCATTAACTAAATTATATGGAGGAATAGGAGCTGCTATGGGAACTTCTTTAGCTCTAATATTGGGGCAAGGTATTATTTTGAATATTTATTATCATAAAAAAGTTGGAATTAATATGATTGAGTTCTGGAAAAATATATTTAAAATGTCAGTGCCAGTTATAATAGCTGTGATATTAGGAATAGGAATAAATAAAATATTAGTTTCAAATAGTATAATATTATTATTGATAAAAATAATATTATATACAATATTATATACAATCCTAATGTGGAAATTAGGTATGAACCAGTATGAAAAAAGTTTAGTTCTAAAACCTTTAGAGAAAATAAGAGCTAAAGTAAGAGGGTGATTTGATGATAGAAATAACTGACAAAACAAAATGTATGGGATGCCATGCATGCTATAATAGATGTCCAGTACAAGCAATAGAAATGGTTGAAGACGAAAAAGGTTTTAAATATCCACAAGTGAATAAAGAAAAATGTATAAATTGTGGTTTATGTGAAAAAGTTTGCCCAATATTGAATCAAGTCAAGGTTGAAAACAAACCTGTAGCTTATGCGGTTAAAAACTTAGAAGAAGAAATTAGAAAACAAAGTTCGTCAGGAGGAATGTTCACATTACTAGCAGAGTCAATATTAAATGATGGAGGAGTCGTTTTTGGAGTAGCATTTAATGAAAAATTGGAATTGAAACATACATATGTAGAAAAGTTTGAAGACTTACAAATATTTAGAGGCTCTAAATATTTACAAAGCATTGTAGGAAAAACATATTCTAAAGTAAAAAATTTTTTAATTGAAGGTAGAAAAGTAATGTATACTGGTACACCATGCCAAATAGAAGGACTAAAATCTTATTTAGGAAAAGAATATGAAAATCTTTTTACACAAGATATAATATGTCATGGAGTTCCATCGCCAAAAGTGCATGAAAGGTATTTAAAATATTTAAGAGATAAATATAAAACAAAAAATATAAAAAATATTATTCATAGAACCAAAATTAATGGGTGGAAAAACTGGTGTGTAAATATCAAATTTGATAATTCAGAATATATAAAAGCCCACGAACAAGACCCATACATGCAAGCCTTCTTACGAAACACCAGTCTAAGAGAATCATGTTACAACTGTCAATTCAAGAAAAAGAATAGAGCATCAGACATAACATTAGCAGACTTTTGGGGAATAGAGAATGTTGCTCCAGAAATGGATGATGACAAAGGAACATCTTTAGTAATAGTAAATTCAGAAAAAGGAAAGCAGATATTTGAACAGATAAAAGATAAAATAATTTATAAACAGGTTGATTTTGAAGAAGCAATAAGATATAATCCAAGTATGACAAAATCTGTAAAACCAGATTATAATAGAAAAAAATTCTTCGAAAATTTAGACAAAATGCCATTTGATAAATTGGTAAAAAAATATACATATACACCAAGTATAATAAAAAGAATCTATTGGAAAGTGAAAAGAATAGCCAAAAGGTAATAAGAAAAAACTAAGAGGGGGATTAGTATATGGGAAATACTAATAAAGCTTTAATCATAGCTGCAAGTGTTCTTTTTGCACTATTAGTAATTTCATTAGGAGAGTATATATATTCACAATCAAGTGAGAGCGAAAATGCAGAATCAACAATAGCTGATATGGAAGCAATGACACGTAATAAACAATATGAATTATATAGTGGAATTAGAAGTGGCGGAGAAGTAAAACGTTTGTTAAAACTTGCTGCTGATAACAATCAAGAATTATATAAAAGTCAAGATACAATAAAAAGTTGTGTATGTATACGTACAAATGTAGATAGCATTTTAAAAGAATTTGCAAATGATGGGCAGATGAAAGCAGGGCTAAATGGTTCAAGAAGTTATGGTGTAAGATATCCTAGCAACATATACCAGATAGCAGATTGTATATCAATTTATCAAAAATATAATGTAAGATTTTCTTATAATGAATATGGCTATATATGGGAAATTCATGTGGATAATGTGTAATAGATGAAAGGTAAGTGAGTGAATTATGGAGATTTGTAAATATTGCAATTCGATAATGCTAGGTGAATATGAAACGAAAAGAAATCAGTCTTATGATTTTTTCTTTGCATGTCCTGAGTGTAAAAGTATTTATGAAGGAACAAGAGATAGAAATAATATTGTTTTGAAATCAAGATGGTGGAATAGTAGGCAAAAAGAGTTTGAAGATATAAATAATTATTAATTAAAAAGTTAAATATAAAATCATATATAAGAATAGAAAGGTAAGAAATGGAGCTATTAGAAAATGCTGATAAATATGGATTAAGTCAAGTTGAAGGAAAAAAGGTTTTTATAAAGATGCAACCACTTCAGTTGATTATTGGTGATGATACATATTTAATAAATTTGGAAGATTATATAAAAGACATAAATACCGAATTGTATAAGTATTTAATAAAAGAATATAGAAAAGGCAATAAACTGATGATACGTTTATATAAAGAAATGAAACAAAAAGGTATGAATCTTTATTTTGAAAAATATAATGGAAAAGATATTGATTTAAAAAATTTAAAGGCAGAAATAAAAAACTTTAAAAATATAACTTATAATCCAGATAATAATGATAAATTTATTGCATGCATTGATATAGAAAAAAGTTTTATTCATATATATGAATTTACGTCAGATTCTGAAAATTATAAAGCTAAATATATTCATGCAAAAATTGATATATATTCTAATTATATTACACATTTAGATTATTCTGTAAATCAATATTCAAAAGAGCAGTATAAGAAAATAATAAATAGTCCCAATAATATTCCTAAAGGAAATCTACATAAAAAAATTTGGAGGCTTGACGGAAAAATAGCACTAGAGGACTTTTATAAGATTATTTTTTGTGTGTATGATAAAAATGAAAAATATGTTAAAGAATTATTTGAGATAGAAAGTTAATCACAAATTTATATAAAATAATAAGATATTAAGAGGAATGAAATCATGAAAAAAACAATAAGCATAGCACTTATAATAATCTGGATGGCAGTAATCTTCTGGTTCTCATCAATGCCAGGAGACGAATCAAACACAAAAAGCAAATCAACAATAAAAGAAACAATAGAAACAATTATACCACGCAAAAAGGCGAAAAAAACAGAAGAAACAAAGAGTAACGAAGTGAATGAGATATCTCAAAACACACAGAGCCAAAATCAAGCCGAAACAACTACCAATCCGGAAACAAAAGATGCTAACACAACACAAATTCAGCAAAATCAAAAAGAAGAACAACTAATAGAAAAATTAAACAAACCACTAAGAAAATGCATGCATGCAAGTGTATATTTTGTACTAAGCATATTAATTTTTAACTGTTTAAAAACATTTAAAATATCAGGATGGAAAACTGTAATAATACCAATTGGAATAGCGTTTTTATACGCATGTACAGACGAATTTCATCAACTATTTATAGATGGAAGAACAAGCCAATTTACAGATGTATTAATAGATACATTTGGTGCAATACTAGGAGTTGCACTTATCAATATAATATTTAGTTGTGCTAATAAATTTAGAGTAAAAAAGGAGTAAAGATATGAAAAAATGTGTGTACTGTGGGTCGGACGAAAAAAATACAAGAGAACATATTATTTCAAATTCAATATTAAGCTTGTTTCCGGAATGTTACTTAACCTTTGACTATGTAAGAAATTGTGTGCATAAGTCGGATCCCGTAGTAAATGATGTCTGCAAAGATTGTAATAGTACGATATCATATATAGATGCTTATGCAGGAGACTTAATAGATAAATATTTTATAAAGAATTATGAAAAAGATGATGAGTTGGATTTTGAATATGATTATACAATGATTCAAAAAATGTTAATAAAATTTGCGTATAATGATATAAGAGCACATAGAGATGATGTTAGTTTTTTTACAGATAAAATTAAAGAGTTTATATTAAATAAAAATATAATAACAGAGATAAAAAATGTTACGATATTAGCAGGAATTACTACAAATACAACTCCTATTTCACAAGCTTTAATGGGAAATGAAAAGTTGAGTTGGTCAAAAAATCCAATGTTTTTAAAAAATAGTATTCTTGAATATGTTGATCCACTTAGTGGAAAAGTGCATTTTAGAGAAAAATTAGAAGAGCAAGAATTCAAAAAAATGGAGTTTAGCTACTTTTTCAAATTTAACAGTGTACAATTTATACTAATATGCTGGAAAATTGATATAACTAAACAACAATTAGAAGAAAATGAAGTGATATTAAAATATCAATATCCATATATTATATTGGATTCTACAGGAAGAAGCATATTAAGAAGATGTACAAGTGCACTTACATATCATAATCCGCAGATAATAGATGTAACATGGCGGACAAGAAATGGCTGATGAATGTTCTAAATTAATGTTTAATAATGAGCAATTAGAAATGTTTAAAAATGAATTTGAAAGCGAATGGAGTAAGGAAGAAAAGAAGTTTGCTGAAATGCATAAAAGAAAAAGATAAAGACAACCAAAAAGTACAAAAAAATTTCAAAAAACTATTGCACAATAAAATATAAAATGTTATAATCAGATAGTAAAATAAAAAAAAGAGGGAGATAATTATGAAAAAGAGTTTATTAATATCAATTTTAACAGCCGTAATAGTAATGGCATGTGCAACATTAGTAAATGCTGCAACAACAGCAACATTAGCAGATGAATTATATGCAAAAGGAAAGAAATATGGAATGACATCAGCTGATAAAGTAAAAGTAGAAAGATATTTATCAGAAAATACAGTAACTGATGAACAAGCAAATGCAATCGTTGCAAAAGCAGACGAAGCAATAGCTGTAATGGAAGCAGCTGGAACAACAGACTACAGCAAATTAACAGATGCTCAAAAAGACCAAGTAAAATCAATAGCTAATTCAGCAGCAGATATAATAGATGTTAAATTAGTATTTAAGAAAAATATAGTTGAAATCTACAACAATGCTGGTAAATTAATTGAAACAATTGGAAACAATAATGGAAAATTAGCATATACAGGAAATAATGTTAATGTTGTTTTAACAACTTCTGTAATAGCAGTAATTGCCCTTGCTATCACTGTTGCAACAAAGAGAATTTCAAATGAAAAATAAATTAGTACAATCAGTAAAAGCAACTATTAGTAGCATAATAGTTGCTTTATTAATTACTGTGCTATTATTACTAGCAATAAAACTATTTTTAGGGCGAAAAATAGATAATATATTTACTTTAGCAAACAAAGTATCAATAGCTACAAATACTGAAACAAATAAAGAACAACCAACAATTAATACTGATAGTGAAACAGAAAAAACAACAATAAAAAACTATCCAGAATATGGAACACAATATGCAACAATAGAAATAGACAAGATAGATGTAAAATTACCTGTATATTATGGAGACACACTAGAAGTACTAAAAAAAGGAGTAGGACATTCTAGTGGAAGCTATTTTCCAGGCGAAGGTGGTTCAATAATATATATGGGGCACAATTCAAAAAAAATGTTTAGAAGATTTTCAGAATTACAAATAGGAAACGAAATAAAAGTTACAACATCATATGGAGAATATGTATATAAAATTTATGATATGCAATTAATAAAAGAAACAGAAGTAGATAAACTACCAATTCAAAGAGATAAAGAAATTTTGATGGTATATACATGTTATCCATTTAACAATGTTGGATATGCAACTCAAAGATATGTTGTATATGCAGAATTAGAAAAATAAGCATAATAGGAAAGGAAAATAAAAATGAAAGTATTAGTAAATCTTCTAAAATTTATATTTGTAATGATACTAACAGTAGCTATAATAGGACTTGGATTATTTGCAATTGCATTTTCAACTGTTTTAAATAAAGATTATGTTGTACAAAAATTAGAAGAAACAGATTTTTATTCTGGAACATACAAATTGGTAGAATCAAATTTTGAAAATTATATATATCAATCAGGGTTAGATGAAGAAGTGTTAAAAGAAATATGTTCACAAGACAAAGTAAAAAAAGACATTAATATCATGTTAAACAATATATATAGTGGAACCAATCAAAGTATAGATACAACTGAAATTTCAGAAAAGTTAAATGCAAATATTGACAAATCTGGAATAAAAAATAAGCAAAACGAAAGTGCAATAAATGAATTTGTAAAACACATCTGCCAAGAATATACAGATACTTTAGTTCATAGCAAATACGAGGCAGAAATTAATAAAATGTATAACAAAATAAATACCTTGTTAAATAAGGTGTATAATACATTATTAATAGTATTTGTTATAGATTTAATTTTAATAATTATAATAAATAAAAAGAAAATTTCGAAAGATATTCAAGCTTTGGGAATTGCATTAATGTCAGCATCAGTATTTCAAATTGCATCTTGCCAAATAATATCATCAAATGTAGATGTAAAAAATATCAAAATTTTTAATGACGTGTTTTCAAATAGTTTGGTAACAATTATTCAAGATGTATTAAATAAAATCAATTCGTTGGCATTAGGAACATGCATATTTGCCGTAATTATACTTGGAATATATGTATCAATAAAAGTTAATAAAAAAACAAAAGATGAGCCTAAACAAAGTGAGGCTGAATAAAACAATTATACTCGGGAAGGAAAATTATAATGGAAGAACTAGATTTAAAAGAATTATTACAAATGTTTTGGGAAAAGAAAATACGAATAATATTAGTTGTAGCAATTTTTGCAGTTGTAGGCATAATATATACATCAACATGCGTAAAGCCTAAATATGCGGCAAAAACAAGTTTGTTGCTTGCAACGAACTCTTCATCTGTTAATGCAGGTTCAACATCAATAACAACTACAGATGTTACATTAAACTCAAAGTTAGTTTCTACATATAGTAAACTTGTAAAAAGTGATAAAGTTATAAGAAATGTAATTTCGAATTTATCTTTAAATATGGATGAAAATGATTTAAAAAATAGCGTAAGTGTAACAGCAACAGAAGATACAGAATTTATTGAAATTTCAGTAAAAAACGAAGATCCAGTTTTAGCAACTAAAATTGCTAACGAAATGTCAAAAGTATTTATAGAAAATGTAAAAGAATTTTATAAAGTTGAAAATGTTCATATTGTAGATGCAGCAGAAGTTCCACAATCACCATATAATGTTAATCATTTAAAAGATATTATTATTTTTGCATTCATCGGAATTGTAATATCTGTAATGTATGTTTTAATATCTAATATGTTAGATACAACAATAAAATCAGAAGATGACATAGAAAAGATTTTCAAACAAACAGTATTAGCAACAATGCCACTTTATGAAAACAATGATAACAAAAAAAGGAGGAGAAATAACAAATGAGAAGAGAACTAATAGCATATGAAGACCCAAAATCTCATGTTTCTGAATTATTTAGAACTTTAAGAACTAATGTACAATTCATGAACTCTAATAAAAAACTTAGAACATTACTAGTAACATCAACAATACCAAATGAAGGAAAGTCTTGGATATCATCAAACTTGGCTATAACATTTGCACAAGCCAATAAAAGAGTACTTTTAATTGATGCGGATATGAGAAAATGTTCGCTATATAAAATATTTAGAGTAGAAGCTTGCCCAGGATTATCTAATTATTTAGCAGGAATGAATGAGAATAATGACGGAAACAACCTAGGCAAATATGTAAGGGAAACAGAGGTGCCAAACTTGTATTTGTTACCTGCTGGAAATATACCACCAAATCCGTCAGAATTATTAGCTTCATCACGTATGACAGCATTATTAAATGAATTAAAGAGAGAGTTTGATTTAATGATTATAGATGGTACACCATCAAAACTAGTAACTGATGCTGTAGTATTATCAAGAATAGTTGATTCAACTATTATAGTAACAGGACATAATATGGTAAAAAAAGATGACTTGTCAAAAGTTATTAGAGATATTCAAAATGTTGGCGGAAGAATTGCAGGAATAGTTTATAATAAAAAACCTGTTTCAGGAAAGAAAATAAATGAAACTTATTATTATTCTTTTGATGCTATGAAAGTGGATTCTAGAAAAAAACAAGAAATGGAATTTGAACAAAGAAGACAAGCTCAACGAAATAGGGCAAATGACATGATTAAAAGAGATAGAAACTCAAATGAATCTAGGAATGCTGCACAGCAACATCAAGGAAAACAAGGAAATCAATGTCCACATAATCAAACACCTCAGCAAAATCAACAGCAGAGTCCACAACAAAGAACTCAAAATTCAAATATAAATACTAATGCAAACTCAAATACAAATCAAAATATGAATCAAAATCAAGGTCAAAAACAACCAAATATATCACAACAACATACACAACCACAACAACAAGCCAAATCGCCTGAGGATAGAGCAACAGAAATGTTAAAACAGTTTAATGATTACTTGCAAAAAGAAAAAGAAAATATAGATAAGAGGAATATTTAATGATAGATTTTCATTCACATATATTGCCAAATATAGATGATGGTTCAAGGAACTTTGAAGAATCAGTAAAGTTAATAGAGGAAGCGTCAAAAGTTGGAATTACAGGTATTGTTTCTACATCACATTACTTACAAGGCTACTATGAGTGTGTTCAAGAAGATAGAATAGATTTGATTGAACAATTAAAAGAACAAGCCAAAAGTAAAATAAAATCTGATATACCTGAGTTATATCTAGGAAGTGAAATATATGCTACAGAAGAAATAATAGAACTTATAAAAAAACGAAAGGCATCAACTATAAATGGAACAAGATACGTACTATTCGAATTTCCTATGAACGCTAAGCCATTATTTGCCAAAGATACAGTATATAAAATGATTGAAAATGGCTATGTTCCAGTTGTTGCACACCCAGAAAGATATAGTTATGTAAAAGAAGATATTACATTTGTGAAAGAACTAAAAGAGATGGGGGCACTTTTTCAATCAAATTATGGAAGTGCTATAGGAATGTATGGAATAGAAGCAAAGAGAACATTAAAAAAACTATTAAAAAATGATTTGATAAGCTTTTTGGGTTCAGATGTCCATAGGGCAAGACAAGTTTACCCAGAGATTCCTAGAATTGTAAAAAAATTAGGTAAGTGGATTTCGTCAGAAAAACTTGAAGAATTAACAATTTTAAATGCACAAAAAGTTTTAAATAATGAATTTATATAGAATAAAAATTATGGGAGCAAAGTAGAAACAGCTTTGAAAATCCTATTATATAAAAGAAAAGGCAGGAGCACATCTCCTGCCTTTATGTATGCTAATATGCTTAAACAAAAAACATAAAAATCATATATAAAATCAAGAAAAATACTTCTGCCATTACTTATATTATATGCAACAAATGCATAAATATACATGAAATATAATAAATAATAAAATAAATTATTATACATACTTAAAATACGATTAGTAAATACTAGACCTAACTAGTAAAATTACTTATTAGCCATATTGTTTTCAACTTGTTGAATCATTTTTCTAACCATATTTCCACCTATTTTACCAGCATCTTTAGCTGATATATCACCATTGTATCCATCTTTTAAAGTAACACCTACTTCTGAGGCAACTTCGTATTTAAATTTATCTAAAGCGCTCATAGCTTCTGGAACTAATTTTTTATTACTATTGTTTGTGTTTGACATGTTATTCACCTCCTGCTATATATAACATTATTATTGTTTAGAAAAAACTATTGCTTTTTCTAAACTTATGATGTACAATTTGAAAGAAAAATAAACAGGAAATTTTTGCTTTTTTTCACGCATTCTATCCTGCTTTTTTTCTGTAAATTGCACGGAAAAAAGCAATTTCGGGTGTATGCACGAAAAAAAGCGATCTCATGTGTGCAGTTTTGCACGGAAAAAAAGCGATCTTACGTGTGCAGTTTTGCACGAAAAAAAAAGCGATCTCACGTGTGCAGTTTTGCACGGAAAAAAAGCGATCTTACGTGTGCAGTTTTGCACGAAAAAAAAGCGATCTCACGTGTGCAAGAAAGGAAAAAAGAAAAATGAATAAATTAGTAGCAATTGATTTAGATGGTACAATGCTAAATCAATATGGAGTAGTAACACAGAAAACAAAGGAAGCGATAGAAAGAGCACAACTAAAAGGGATAGAAGTAATTATTGCATCAGGAAGGCCAATTGATTCGATAAAAACAATTGCAAAAGAAATAAATAGCAATAAATATTTTATTTCAGGAAATGGAGCTATTGTATATGATATAGAAAATGATCAAATAATATACGAAAATACTTTAAAAAAGCAAAAAACTTTAGATATTATAAAAATTTGCGAAGAAAATAGCATTTATTATAATATTTATACAGAAAAGGAAATTTTGGCTAAAAGTTTACAAGCCAATGTGTTATATTACAATAAAGAAAATTTAAATAAGGAAGAGAAAGATAAAACTCATATTAATATAGTAAGTGATATTTATCATTATATACAAGAAAGAGATGAAAAAGTATTAAAAATAACAGTATGTGATAGTAGTAAATCTATATTTAATTCTATAATGAGGAAATTAAAAGAAATAAATGATATTGAAGTGCTAGAAGTGTCACATATGTCTAGAAAGATGATAAAACAAGGAACAGAAGATGTTCCGATAGAATATTTTTATACGGAAATTTCTGCAAAAAATGTCGATAAATGGAATGCACTACAAGTATTAAAAAATAAGATGCAAATAGCTGAAGAACAGATTGTTACAATTGGTGATAATTTGAATGATAAAATGATGATTGAAAAAGCAAAACTAGGAATTGCTATGGGGCAAAGTACACCATATGTAAAAGAAATTGCAGATAAAATAACATATTCAAATATAGAAGATGGTGTTGCATATGCGCTAGATAATTTAATTTAAATTTTGCACGGAAAAAAAGCGATCTCACGTGTGCAATTTTGCACGGAAAAAAAGCGATCTCACGTGTGCATTGCACGGAAAAAAAGCGATCTCGCGTGTGCAATATTACAAAAATATTACAAAAATATTAAGTTTATATTACAAAATTTGCATATTGTTGATTTTAATAAAAAAAAGAGGTAAAATTAATAAAGATAGCATATAAAGCATATAAATGCGGAAAATAAGGAGGAAATAAAAAATGGCATCAAATCCAATGCAAAGAAAAGCAAGAAATTCATTCCTATTAGGAGTGATAATAACATTATTAATAGCGGGGGTAATAGTAGCATTATTATTCGTGCAACTTAAACAAAAGACAGAACAATTAAGAGCAGAAGCTAACTCAAAAAGAAATGTATATGTTTTAAGTCAAGACGTAAAATCTGGTCAAGTAATAACACAAGACATGTTTGTTACGAAACAAATTAGTCAAGACGCAATACCAAGCAATGCGACTGCAACATCTTCAGTTATAGACACATGGTATTTACAAACAAAAGACGGAAAAACATTTAGCACAGACTACTATAACAATATAACAAACACATCATTTAGTAAAAGCCAACAAGGTTTATACATAAATGAACCTGATTCTATTATAGAGGTTGTAGAAATCAATGGTAAAAAATACAAATGCACAGATAAATACAATGGAGACGTAAATTCATTAACAGAAGTATCATCTAGAGATAATGTGCTACAAGATGATGACGGTGCATATATAGTAGATGCTTCAAATACTAATGATATAATTACAAGAGTATACCAAGAAACAGCAACTGGTTCATATTATGTGTATAAGTTAGATACAGATTCAATGACAACTTCAACACAAAGAACTAGAGTTAAAGCATATTTATCTTTGCAAAATGTACCAGTAGTTGCAAAAGTAACAATGAATAAAAATACAGTTGCAACACCAAATCTTGTTGTACAATCTGATGAAGTTGTAACAGATGATACAAGACAACAAGAATATAATATGATAGTACTACCAGTTGACTTGATGACAAATGATTATGTTGATGTAAGATTAATGACGCCAGGTGGACAAGACTTCATAGTAGTATCAAAAGCACAAGCAAATATTCCAGTAAATTCTGATGGTTCATATGTGGCAGACACAGTAAGATTGAATTTAAGAGAAGATGAAATATTATCAATGTCAAGTGCAATTGTAGAGGCATATGGTTTGTTAGGCTCAAGATTATATGCAACCAAATATGTCGAAGCAGGAATGCAAGCAGCATCATTACCAACATATACACCAAATGCAGCAGTAACAGCACTAATTCAATCAAATCCTAACATTGTAACTCAAGCAAGCGCAGAATTAGCTGCAAGATATTCAGACTCTGCTAAGAAGAGTAGAAATGATTATTTACAATCATTAATAAATTCAACAGAAGATTACAATTCAAATATATCTGATAAATCAGAAGAAAAAATAACAAATGAAATAACATCAAGGCAAAAATATTTAGAATCTTTAGCTGGCGGAGCTACAGGAACTGATGCAACAACATCTTCAAATTAAAACTTTTAGCAAGAGAATCCTCTTGCTAAAAGAACTTTAAATAAGTTGTAAAACATGCAGTATTGCAAGAAAGGAAGATAAAACATATGAAAAAAATAGGGTTTATAGGAGCCTATGATAAGACAGATGTAATATTAAGTGTAGCCAAAGTATTAGCAATGACAAGCAAAAAAGTCCTAGTAATAGACGACACAATAACACAAAAATGTAAATATGTTGTACCAGTTATAAACCCAACTAAGTCATATGTAACAACTTATGAGAATATAGATGTGGCAGTTGGACTAGACAGCTTTGAAAAACTAAGACAATATATGGGACTAGAGGAAAATGAAAATTTAGAATATGATTATGTGATAGTAGATACAGATAGTTTTGAAGGTGTTGCAAGATTTGCATTACAATCTTCTGAAAAAATATATTATGTAACATCATTTGATATGTATTCATTAAAAAAAGGAGTCGAAATAATAAGCCAACTAGGAGTGCCTACTAGAATGACAAGAATATTTTATACAAGATATATGCTTAAAGAAGAAGAAGAATATTTCAACTTTTTAGTGCTTGGATCAAAAGCAATATGGAATGAAGAAAAAATATATTTTACATTAGAAAACGGTGATTGGCCTGAAATAATGGAAAATCAACGTTTGAATAAAATAAAACTTAGAAATTTGAGTAATGAATATAGAAACAATATTGAATTTTTAGCAAAAGACATAGACGAAAAAATAGATAAAAGAGAAATTAGAAACATAATTAAAAGTCTTTAATATTTAGAAGGAGAAGAAAATGCCAATTGTAACATTTTGGAATGATGAGAGAGACCAAACAGGAAAAACCCTTACTGCAGTTGCAGTTGCAACTCGAATGGCTATAGAACGCAATTATAAAATTCTATTAATATCAACAAGCTTTCAAGATCCAACAATAAAAAATTGTTTTTGGGGAGATGAAACACAAAAAACATTAAAATTATTTGGAATTAAGTCAAATAATATAGCTGTTGAAAATGGAATTGAAGGTCTTATAAAATTAATAGCAGCTAACAAATTAACACCAAATGTAATAACAGATTACACTAAAGTAATTTTTAAAGAAAGACTAGAAATCATAAATGGTTTTCTAGGTGCAAAAGAAGTTACTCGAGAAACCAATCTAAAAGAATACGAAAAAATTCAAAAATATTATATAGATTTAATAAAAGTTGCAAATCAGTATTATGACATGGTTCTGGTCGATTTAGATAAATTAATACCAGAGAACTTAAGAGATGAAATTCTTAACATATCTAACTTGAATGTTTATGTATTATCACAAAAAAAGTCAAGTCTAGACAGATATCTAATGCAAAGACAAAAAAATGCAAATATAGGAAATCCTAAAACATTACCTGTTATAGGAAAATATATAGCTAACACAAAATACAATTCAAGAAATGTTATGAAATATATACAAGAGAGAAGAGAGCTTAATGTGGTACCATTCAATATATTGTACTTTGAAGCAGCAGAAGATGCAACAGTGCCGGACTTATTCTTAAGGCTAAGAAGTATAAAAGACACATCAGATGAAAATTATATTTTTATGCAAGATGTGCTAGAACTTATGGAGAAAATTATAAAAAAATTGCAAGAATTGCAAATGAAAATGAGGTGAAAAAATGACACTAACTAATATAATATTAACACTAGTTGTTATAATACTTGCCGGTGGAGGCATAGCATATTTTGTAAAAAGAAATAAAAATGCAGAAGTGGAAGAAGAAGTACAAAAAGACGAAAAAACATATACTTTAGATGAGATGAGAGACTATATTAAGAAAAGACTTGACGAAATTACAAAAGTAAACTTATATGATATTGGTTTGTCAGAAGAAGAATTAAAACGTAGAAAAAATAAAAAGTATGCTTTAAAAAAGGCCTTAAAAGGTTGTACATATGGAGACGTAAATGATAAAAGATATGTAAAAGAACTTATATTTGACCTTTTATCAAAAGAATATGGTGTAAATGAAGCAAACATTTCAAGTGCAATTCCATTTGATATGCCATCATTGCTTACACCACAAGACAAATTTGATATTTTAATATATGTTTATAAAAAAGAATTTGGATATGAAGCATTAACACAATTAATCAAGAGATATAATCTTGCTACACTAAAATATTTGCAAGGTGAAACAAAACCTTGTTATGTGATAACAGATGACGAGATAAGTGAAATATTTGAAAAAGAAAATATCACATTGTCATTCTATGACAAATTAGAAATTGTTGTTCAAAGAATATATCAACACTATAAAGGATATAGCTCAATAGATGAGATAAGAGATATGAACATAGATGGTGTATCTGGTGGTGTATCTGGTTTGCCAGAAAGTTTCTTAAGCCAAGTTGCACAAACAGATGGAGATTATTTAGACCAAGTTGCTGAACATAAAGTTCCAAGAGCTTGTGACAGTATATGGATATTCTTCCAAGGTAAATCAATACGTTTAGCATTCTTATCATTTGGCACAGAATCAGAATTAAAAAGGGTATGTCAAAATATTTATAAATACAATAACCCAGGACAGTTATCAGACACAAATGGTTATAAAATCAATGAAATGAAAGATGGTTCACGTGTTGTTGTAGTAAGACCATCAATGTCAGAAACATGGGCATTCTTTGTAAGAAAGTTTGACGTAAAAAGAGCAACAGTTGAACAATGGACAGGAGATATGCCAGGAAGTGATAAAGTAATAGATTTATTAAAATTCCTTGTAAAAGGAGCAAGAATTACATCAATCACTGGTGAGCAAGGTTGTGGTAAAACAACACTACTTATGGGTATGATTGAAAATATATATGAAACAATGAACTTACGTATTACAGAAACTGCTTTCGAGTTGCACTTAAGAAAAGTTTATCCAACAAGAAACATTTTGTCAATGCGTGAAACAGATACAATATCTGGACAAGAATGTTTGGACGTACAGAAAAAAACCGATGGTTCTGTAAACATCATAGGTGAGGTTGCAACAGACCCCGTAGCATCTTGGATGATTCAATCTGCACAGGTTGCATCTAAATTTACATTATTCACTCACCATGCTAAAACATTCCCAGACTTAGTAACAGCTTTACGTAACTCTATGTTAAGAGCTGGTGTATTCAAAAATGAAAAAACAGCAGAAGAACAAGTTGTACAAGTATTAAACTTTGATATACATCTACAAAAAGACTTTAGAGGAAGAAGATATATAGAAAGAGTAACAGAATGTATTCCAGTAGTTGATAAAAAAACATATGATTATGATTATAATTCAGAAAAAACTATGGATGGAAAAGTTCAAAAATTCTTTGAAAATGCAACAACATATTTTTCAAAAGTTACAGAACAAAACTTATACAGATATCAAAATGTATTAGAATATGTTGATGGTGAATACCAAATTACAAATAAAATTACAGACAAAAATTTAGCTGAGATGAGAGCTAATATGGATGAATCAGATTTAGGAGAATTTGATGCCTTTGTTGAAAAATACTGGGGAGATCAAATCAAAAAAGAAAGAAAAGTAAGTGCAAAAGCAGAAAAATAATAAAAAACATAGGAGGTGTTCTTAGAACATGAGTACACAGATGCTAAAATATATAATAATAGGAATAGTTGTATTATTTATTGGCGTCATTATAGCATATATTATCCTAAAGAAAATGATGGGTAAATCTGAATATGCAAAAATGAAGAAATTACAAGAAGGTACAAAAGCTGATGGATTTTCAACAGATATTATGTACCAAAAAATATACATAAGACTTATTAGGACACCTTTTCTAAAAAGATATTTATTTAAATTAAGAAGAAGACTTGAAATAGTTAATATTGATGATGAATATACAACCAGAAAAGAAGCTGCCCAAATATTAACAAAAGCAATTTTAATATTTTTGTTGATAGCAGGGATTACGATACTTATTACTCATAATAACTGGTTGCTAATGTCAATATTATTAATCTTTGAACTATTTATTGTAGATACAATAGTTCAAGGAATGGTAGATAAAATCGATAACAATTTACTTAAAGAACAAATAGATTTCTTTGCGGAAATAAGACATGCATACCATGAATATAACATGGTAGAAGAAGCAATATATCAAGTATCATTAGATGATGAAAAAAATGTATCAAAACAGGGTGAAAAAATATATGAAATATTATGTTCAAATGACCCAGAGACAGAACTAGAAAAATATTATGATGTAGCCCCAAATGACTATTTAAAAGAATTTGCGGGGATATCATATTTAACACAAGAATTTGGTGATAGAAAAGGAGACGATGGTTCTTCTTTATATCTAAAAAATGTTGACAACATTACACAAGAAATGCAGTTGGAAATATTAAAAAGAGACAAATTAAATTATGTATTTCAAAGTTTGGCATTTATTTCAATTGCACCAGTACTATTGCTTGAACCTTTAAAAGCATGGGCAGTTTCAAATTTTAATTTTACAACAAGCTTTTATAATGGAAAAATTGGTTTGGTTGCACAAATACTAATAGTACTTTTAACAGTAGTATCATACATAATTACAAGAAAATTAAAAGATAATGGTGGAGTTCAAGTTGCAATATCACAAAATGACCATCCTTGGCAAGAAAAAGTATACAAAGTTCCAATTTTAAAACAAGCAATAAATTGCTTTATACCTAAAGCAGGTACTAAAGATTATAGAAAAATGCAAGACTTAATGAAAGAATCAGCATCAAAAGCCAAAATGGAATGGATATATGTAAATAGACTTGTATTAACAATTGTGACATTTATATGTTCAATTATATTTTTCATAATATTACATAAAGTTGCGATAAACTATGTATATACTAATCCTACTACAAGACAAGAAGTTCTAGGTTCTTTATCAGAAAAGAATCAGAAGGCAGCAGAAGAACTTACAAAACAAGATAATTACTTCTTAGATAAGTTAAAAGGAAACTTAAAAATAACTCAGGCACAAGTAGAAAACGCAATGGTAAATTCAGTATATTATGAAGCAGATGACGAGAATTTAGAAGATGATGCTGCAAGAATTATGGACAAATTAAAAGTTGTAAATTCAGAACAAATGCAGTGGTTTGAAATATTACTAGCTTGTGGTTTTTCACTAATAGCTTATATGGCACCTGTTTGGATGATGTATTTCCAAAAATTTATGAGAAAACTCGAAATGGAAAACGAAGTAATGCAGTTCCAAACAATAATATTAATGCTAATGAAGATTGAAAGAATAAGTGTAGAAATGATTTTGGAATGGCTAGAGCGTTATGCTAATATTTTCAAAGAGCCTATTGCAAAATGTGTAAACAACTATGAGGCTGGAGCTTGGGAGGCATTAGAAGAACTTAAAAATTCTGTAACAAACCAAGATATGATAAGAATTGTAGAAAGTTTACAAGCAGCAGTAGAGAAAATTCCAATAAAAGAAGCTTTTGATGAATTAGATGCAGATAGAGATTACCATCAAGAAAAGAGAAAAGATACAAATAACCAATTAGTATCAAGAAAAGGTTTAATAGGTAAAGGTGTTGGTTTTGCACCAATGATTTGCTTATTTGTTGGATATTTAATTATACCATTAGTAGTAATAGGTTTAACAAGCATGACAAGCACATTCAATCAATTAAATGCTTAATATGGAGGTTTAAATGGAAAATGTAACAAAAGCATTACTTATTGCAGCAGGAATATTATTTGCAGTATTGATACTATCCCTATTGGCAATGTTTGGTGGACAATTATCTGGTTATTATGCAGAACAGCATAATTCAAAAATTATAGAACAAGATGCAAAATTTAATGCACAATTTGAAAATTATAATGGACAAACAATAAGAGGAAATGAACTAATTTCTATTATGAATAAAGTTGTAAATTATAATACTTCAATAGCAGATATGGAAAAGTATGATAAAGTAATATTATCTATTGATCTAAAAGGGTATCAGAATAGAGCTAATGACAACTTTAAATATAGTGATTCTGATACCAGCATCTTTCAAGGAAAAATGTCAGCCAATATTTTAAAAAATACTGCTACGAGTGATGTAAACATTCGAGATGTAGCAAATATTTCAGCAGACCTAATTAATGAGTTAGCTAGTGCTGGAATATCAAATATATCTGATGCTCAATTACAAGCATTGTCTGCAGATATTCAAAATATTGCAATCGATTCAAATGCAGCACAAAGCTTACAGATAACTAGAAATCAAAAATTGCAAAATATTTTAGGCAAAAATAAAGCAAATAGTTTAAATGTTTCACAGATGAATACATTGATTGCTGTAACCAAAAAATATTATCAATATACACAATTTAAAAGGGCAATGTTTAAATGTACAGGAGTACAACATAACACTTCCCAAAATGGAAGAGTTAATGGAATGACATTTGTAATTGTAGAAGAAAATGGAAAGGCAAAATTTGATTAAACGAAAGGAAAACATATATGGAAAATGCAGTTAAAGCGTTATATATAGCTGCTGGGGTATTGATGGCAGTAATGGTTTTATCACTAGCCGCTGTTTTATATTCAAGCTTACAAAGCTATGTAGAAGATACAAATAAACAAATACAATATACACAAGTTGATAGTTTTAACACAGAGTATCTTAACTATGTAAATTCTAATGATGGAAAAGTGCTAACAATTCAAGACGTTATTTCTGCAGCTAGTAGTGCATATGAAAATAATTACAACAAAAATCCTGATACAAGTCAGTGGAAAGCAGGACCTAGTACTTTATATGTTCAAGTTCTTTTAAATGGAAGACGTATTGACCAAACAATTAATGAAAACATGATAAGCTTACTTCAAAAAAATAAAGATACAAAGTTTTCTTGTAAAGCAAGTGATGTTTTAATAGGAGATTCTACTGGTCAAGTTTACAGCATAAATTTTACAGAAATACATTAAAAAAAATGTTGCAAAATAAAAAATCAAATGATATAATGAGGTTAAATGATGAAAAAAATATTTATATTTTTAGCTCTTGTAGTTATTATTGTAGCACTAGTTGGATACAAATTTATTTCTTATAAAAATGAGCAAAATCAGATTCAAAAAGAAAATCTTGAATTTGATAAATACAAAGACCAAGAAGTAAATGGTATTGATGTGGCTTCATTAATAAATAAGGCAATAGATAGAAATACAAAAAACAAAGTTGAAAAAGATGACCAAGGAAATTTCATAGCAAATGACAATACTTCTATCGAAATAGAAGTATATATGACAGATAATGAAACAACATATAAAATGGAATCATTTTATAATGCTGGTACGGAACAATTTGTTCAATACTATGCGAATATCAACTTTAAGTGTTCAAAAGTAGAATACCATAAAAATGGTAAAATAAAATATATGCTTTTCGAACAAGAGAAAAATAGTTAATAAAGTTCGGCATGCAATACATATTGTCGAGATTAAAATAAACAAAAGTTAACAAAAAGGGGGGAGAAACTATGGAGAACGCAACAAAAGCATTGTTAATTGCTGCAGCAGTTTTAATAGCTATCTTAATTATATCTTTAGGATTAGTTGTTTACAATTCATCTGCTGAAACAGTTAAACAAGCTAACTTATCACAACAAGAAGTTCAAACTGCAAATGAAAAATTTGCTAGATATAATGGAACCAATAAAAGAGGTTCAGAAGTTAATGCAATGCTAAATACAGTATTAAATGCAAATCTAGATGCTGCTGCTGCTGGTGAGACTGCTAGACAAGTAGCTGTTTCAGGAGATGTTACTTTAGCAGGAAATGCAACAAGTATCACAAGCCAAGCTGATACAAGTGCATTATACACAATACAAGTAAATTATGATGGTCCAGGTGGACTTGTAAAAACAATTAAAGTTACTAAAACAAGTAAATAATAAATGAGAAAGGAGATATACTTATGGAAAACGCGGTAGAAGCTTTAAAAATTGCAGGAGCAGTATTAATGTTCATATTGGCGCTATCCTTAAGTATATCTTGTTTGTCTAGCGCAAATTCTTCTGCATTAAATATAGCAAGTATGTATTCTAGAGAAAGAGAATATCGATATGTAAAACCTGCAAGTGATTTCACAAGAACAGTTGGTATAGAATCAATAATACCAGCAATGTATCAAGCATATGAAGAAAATACGGAAATTTATTTTAAAGACAAAAATGGAAATCCATTACCATTGTATTATAAAACTAATCAATATGGAAAAAGAGTAGATTCAGAAGGAAATACTGTTGATAATAGTTCAACAAGAGCTGTAACCATAAACTATATAAATCTTGAAAAAGAACAAATAGGTAATGACAAAGGTAAATCAGCAAAACAAGTCGCTGCTGATCATTTAAGTATGATTTTAGCAGGAAAAAATAACTGGAAAAGACAATATTCAGGAGATACTCAGATGCTAGATATGCTAAGTAGTACAAAATATGGAAATCAACTTATGGAATCTGTTTATCCAAATGGGCTTTATGATTATTTAAAAGATAAGACTTTTGTTGAAAACTTAGGTGAATATTACCAAGGAAGTGATTCAACAAAAATAAAGAAAAGAGTAATAACATATCAAATGAAATAAAGGAGTAACAATATGGAAGATACAGCAATGGACGTAGTAGGAATACTAATCGGTTCAATATTAATGTTTATAGTTCCATTATTTTTACTAGCAGATAGAGCAGATGATGTTTCACAATTAGTAGCACAAACTGCTACTTCAGAATTTGTAAATGAAGTGATAAAATCAGGTCAAATAGCATCAGATACTTATCAAAAATTTACATCAACATTGTTTTCAGCTGGTAATACTTATGATATAGATATTGAAGTCAAAATATTAGATGAAACTCCATCAAAACTGATAACTGATAATGATCCTCAAAAGATAGGAAATAACACATATTATTCATTATATACAAGCCAAGTTGAAGAAAAAATTCAAAACTCAGCTAAAAGTTCTAATAATAGGGTTGGAAAAATCATATTAAAACAGGGAGACCAAATATCAGTTACAGTAAGAAATAATAGTAGAACATTATCACAAGCTTTAAGAAATATATATTATAATATAGCAGGAGATGACTCAAGTATCATATCAGCTGCATCATCAGGAACTGTATCGATAAATGGAGCAACAGGAACAACATAAAACGACTATTTTAAATTTTGAAAAATTTTGAAAATAGTCGTTTTTTGTGCTTTTTTATAACACCATAACTTACAAAAAAGAATTTGAATAAAAAAGAAATTAGTACTAATAATAAATTTAAAGGAGTGAAAATAAAATGAAAACACTCAAAAAAATATTTATTTTATTTGTATTAATTTTTTTATATATGTTTGTACTTACAAGAGGCTATTATCCTGAAACGATTGCAGTAAAAGGTGAAGAAATAAAAATATCAGACATTCAGGTTATACCAGTAGGAGAAGTTATAGGAATAAAGCTATATACAAGTGGAGTTTTAGTTGTTGGGACTTCTGAAATAGAAGGAATAGATGGTCAAAAAAACAAACCGTATGAAAATACAGGCATTCAGGAAGGAGATTCTATAATCTCAGTAAATGATATTATAGTAAATAATACAGAAGAATTAATAGATGCAATAAATTTATATGAAGGTGAATCTGTAAATATTAAATATCAAAGAGAAAATGACGAAAAGAATTGTACAATAAAACCAGTTAAAGATAAACAAGGAAAATACAAAATTGGCTTATGGGTAAGAGACAGTGCAGCAGGTGTAGGAACATTAACATTTTACTGCGAACAATTAAAAACATTTGCAGCATTAGGACATGCAATAACAGATATAGACACAGGCGAAATTTTACAAACATCATCAGGAGAAATAGATAATGTTAGCATTGTATCTGTTATCAAAGGAAAAGAAGAAGAACCAGGAAAGATTCAAGGGGCAATAAATCAAAATAGTGTAATAGGAAATATATACAAAAATACAGCCTATGGCGTGTATGGAGTTATAAAAAATCCAGATAATATAAACATTGATTATAACAAAAAAATATATGTTGCTCCAAGGCAAGAAATAAATTTAGGAGATGCAACAATATTATCAAACATTGATGGAAAACTTAAAGAATATAGTGTAGAAATACAAAGAATATATTTGAATAATAATTATGACAATAAAAGTATGGTTATAAAAATTAAAGATGAAAATCTAATAAATAAAACAGGCGGGATAGTCCAAGGAATGAGTGGATCGCCAATTATTCAAAACGGCAAATTTATTGGCGCTATAACCCATGTATTTGTAAAAGATCCAACACTTGGCTATGCTGTTTTTGCAGATAGAATGATAAGCGAATTGCACACCTGACACACCTGAGATCGCTTTTTTTCGGTGCAAAATTGCACGGATTATTCCGCTTTTTTTCCGTGCAATTTTTTTTCGATTTTTATTGACAAAAAAATTAAGTTTATATATAATTAAAATAGTAGTATACAGGGGGATAAGAAAATGAGAAAAACAAAAGGAAAAAAAGTATTTTTTATAGCAATAGCTATTATCATCTTAGTTAGTTTTTCAGTAGTAATTTATGGTGCAAACAACATCGTTAACCCTACTAGCATTACTTTCAAAGATTCTAATTTATATGATTCTATGAAAAAACAATTGAGTGCCAAAAAACTAAATTATAATGCAAATGATGTAGAAAAAACTATTGAAATTTCAAAAAATGACATTTCGAAAATTACAGAATTAGATTTATCATCATCAGCAATTGCAGATTTATCAGGATTAGAGAACTTTCAGGATATATCAACATTGAATTTATCTAAAAATTCGGTAATATCTGCAGATTCTTTAGATCAATTAAGCAAAATCACTTCATTAAATGTAGCAGAAAATCAAATAAATACTAATTTATTATCTGCGATATCTAATTTGTCAAGTTTGACTCAATTAGATATGACAAATACAAAAATGAATTCAGACCAGTTAGAATATTTGAAAACTCTTACAAATTTAAAAACACTTATATTAGCAGGTAATAATATCAGTGCCATAGAGAAGATTAGTAATTTAAATGGAATTACTAAATTAGACATTTCTGTTAATACAAGTTTTACAGATTTTTTACAACTAGTTTCTTTTACAAATCTTACTGAATTAAATGTTTCAGGAACAGGAATTACAACCTTTTCAGGGTCAGAAGAAGGAACAGGAATTGGAAGATTATCAAAATTAGAAAAATTATATGCATCAGACAATAAAGGAATTGTAAGTTCTAGTGGAATAGATGCAATATTTGAAACACATTCAGAATATACAGATAATGGATATGAGAATATACCATATTTAAGTAATTTGAAATTTTTGAATTTAAGCAGTATAGGAACAGTAGGAAATAGACCCAATATAAGCTTTTATTCTTTTAAAGAATTAAAATCTCTAAAAGAATTGCACTTAGCATCAAATGAAATAAATAGTATATATGGAGTAGCTGATTTAGCGGGATTAGATGTACTTGATTTAAAAGATAATAATATTTCTGATATAGACTATTTAGTTAATAAAAACGGAGACGAAATTGATGTAGAAAATTCATTAAGAGCAGGAAAAATCGACTTGAATGGAAATAAAATTGTAGATATTAGTGTGTTTAGTGAATATCCAGGAGATTTATATTGGTTAGATTTATCAAATAATTCAATTTATGACATAGAACCATTAAGTAAATACGGATTTTCTAGTAGCAATGATAATGGAAAAGAATTATTTCTAGAAAATGAAAATATTACATTTGGTTTATATGATAAAAGCATAGATGTTGATCATTATATCATAATGCCAACAATATTTAGATATAGTATAGATTCAAGTAAATTTGCATATTTTTCAGGTACAGAGTTTGAATATTCTGATGGAGTTAGAAAAAATACAGATTATACTGAACCAGAGGAATATAATGTAATCATTAATCATGAAAAAACTAGGGAAGATGATTTGACTGTAACAATAAGAGGCGGAATTACAGATGGTAGTACATTGCATTTTAAAATAGGAGAATATGGGGACACTAATTGTTATATTGAATCTGTATACTTTAAAGATTCACAATTGTATTCGAAAATAGAAGGAGTAGTGACAGCGAAGGTAGCAGAACGAAACTTAAAATATCACATAACTGTTCCATTGATAATCAATGTTGATAGGGATGCAATTTCTTCAATCGATGAATTAAATTTACAACATACAGATTCTTCAAGTGATACAAAGATAAAAGATTTAACAGGATTGGAGAACTTTGGAAACTTGCAAACATTATATTTGCAAAATAATGATGTAAGCACAATTGAACAATTTTATGCATGTGAAAGTTTAAGGATATTAAATTTAGCTAGTAACTCTAATATTAATAATAACAATAAATCAATTGTAAATTTAAGAAATTTAGAAACATTAAATTTATCTAATACAGGCTTAACTAATATTGATTTCTTAAATGAATTATATGAAACAGGATATTGTGAATTGGTTGTTTTAGATATATCAGATAATCCAAAATTAAATAATATAGAAGGTATTGAAAAAATAACAACATTACAAAGTCTAGGATTATCAAATACTAATTTGGATGATAATAAGACATCTAAATTAAATGTATTAACCAATTTAACAACATTAAACATAAACGGAAATCAAATTAAAAATATAGATATTGTTTCAAATTTAAAGTTATTAAAATATTTCTATTTTAATAATAATAAGATTGAAAGTTTAGAACCATTGAAAGGCAAAACATTCTACGAGTTGGAATTTACAGGAAATAACATAAAAAATATATCTGCATTGTCTTCACATCGTACAATAAATAATCTGAAGATGGACAACAATCAAATTGAAGACGTATCAGTACTTTCAAGAATTTCAATGTCTAATGAGCAAAATCTTTCAGTTAATGGACAAAAGATTGTAAGACTATTAGATAAATCATCATCAGGAAAAGTTAATATAGTGTTACCACAAATATTTTTGGCATCACAACAAAGTGGAAATAAGATATATTCAAGCAATGAATTATCATTAACAAATTGTGAATTAGATTCAACAGGACAAAATGTTATTGTAGACGCAGATAATCTAAATGGAGAAGTTGCTCAAGTAGAAATAGTTAGTGGAAAAGCAAAAGGAACAGTGTTAACTATATCAGCACCATTAAATGCTATAATTACATATGAGCCATCAAACACTGAAAAAACAAATCAAAATGTTATTGCTAGAATATCATTTAATCAAAGTAGAAGAGAAATAAAAATTACAAACAATGATGGAAAAGATACATACACATTTGAGCAAAATGGAGAATTTACATTTACATATGTTGACCAATACGGAGTTGAAGGTTCTGCAACAGCAATTGTTCAAAATATTGATAAAAAAGCACCAGTGGCACAAGTGTCTCAAGTTCAGAAAAACGAACAAGTTGAAGTTACAATAACAGTAAATGAAAAAGTCGCAGATGTTGAAGGATGGACTTCACAACAACTTACAAATGGATCAATGACTTTAACCAAGGTTTATTCACAAGATACAACAGAAGACGTAAAACTGGAAGATGAAGCAGGAAATGTTACGACAATAAATGTTAAAGTTCAGATTAAAAGAATATCTGATGTATTAACATCAAATACATTGAAGATTTCTGAAACAGACCTTAATATAAAAAAGGTTTATCCAAAAACAACAGTTTTAAACTTTAAAAAGAGTATAAATTCAGAAATGGAATATACAATCTTAAATAAAAGTGGAACAGAGCTTTCAGATAGTTCATACATAGGAACAGGTTGCCAAGTAAAGATGAAAAACGATAAAGTCTATACTGTAATTGTTTGGGGAGACTTGACTGGAAACGGAAAGATATCACTTACAGAATTAGCAAGAATATCTAAGATATTTGCAGAGCAGTCTACACCAACAGATTTAGAAAAATCAGCAATAGACATCAATATGAATGGAAAGTTAGATTTAGTTGAATTGGCAGCTATAGCAAGACTACAGTTAAAATAAAAAAATATACAAGAGAAAGGAAAATAAAAAAATGAAAAAATTATTATTTAGTATTGTTACAGTCTTATTAATGACAGTATTTATGATGGGAACAGTTTTTGCAGAGGGAATACCTGCAACCAACAAATTAGAGGCTACAATTGAAATTACGGCTAATAAAACTTCAGTAGTAGAAGGTGATGAAGTTGAATTTACATTTACAATAAAAGATTTAAAAAATGCAAAAGATGATTCGATTGCAGCAATTGAAGGAAAGGTTGAATATAATACAGACTTTTTTGAATTTGTAAGTACTACATTTTCAACAGGAGGTCAATCAGGAGAAAAGTTTAATGTGACAAAGGTTGGAAAAGAAGGAGAAGTATACGCAAAATTAGTGTTAAAAGTAAAAGAGAATGCTAGCGGAACAGGAGATGTTAAATTTACTGAATTAATGGCATCAGACGGTGATATGGATAAAGCAGAAGGAGATGCAGAAGCTTCAACAAACCCTATAAGTTTCAATATAGCCAAGACAGTAACTCCACCACCAACAGTTGCAGTAACAAACGTAAAAATAGAAGCAACGAAAACAACAATAAAAGTTGGAGAAACAACAATCCTTCAAGCGGTAGTTGAACCAACAACTGCAACAAATAAAAAAGTAACATGGTCATCAAGTGATGATAAAGTAGCTACCATAGACAGCAATGGACAAGTAAAAGGAATAAAAGAAGGAGAAGCAACAATAATAGCTACAACAGAAGATGGAAATAAAACAGCAACTCTAAAAATAACAATAGAGAAAAAGGATGAAACAGCAGGTGATAATAAAGACAATAAAGATGATAGCAATAATGATAACAATAATGATAACAAAGATGATGGCCAAAAAAAGGATGAATTAGTAATTGAAGATGACAAGAATAAACAAGACGAAGTAAAAAATGATAACGTAAATGGAGACAAAAAAGATGCAACAGTAGCAAATACAGATTTACCAAAAGCAGGTTTAAGCATTACATTTTTTGTAGTAATAGCAGCAGCAATCATATCAGCAATTGTAATTTACAAGAAAAATCAAAACTTCAAAGACATAAAATAAAAGTATAGCATGGGCATCTTGTCCCATGCTTTTATATGCAAAATTGCACGGAAAAAAAGCGATCTCACGTGTGCAATGCACGGAAAAAAAGCGATCTCAGGTGTGCAAAATTGCACGGAAAAAAAGCGATCTCACGTGTGCAAGGAGGAAAAAATGTTAATAAAATGTATCAAACATATAAATTTAGTAATGCACCATAAATGGTTAGTTTTTAAATTGTGTTGTAAAGTAGGATTACCATGGAGAGGATTTATGCATGATTGGTCAAAGTTTTCACCAACTGAATTTTGGGAAAGTGTAAAATATTTTGATGGTCATAAAAGCCCGATAACAGTTTGTAAAAAAGATAAAGGTTATTCAGAAGCATGGTTACATCATAAAGGACGAAACAAGCACCACTACCAATATTGGACTGATCTATCATTACCAGAAAAGACTGTGATAATGCCATATAGATATGCTGTTGAAATGGTATGTGATGAATTAGCAGCCGGAATAACTTATAACGGAAAAAACTGGACAAAAGACACCCAATTGGAGTATTATATTAACAAGGAAAGAAAAAACTTAATTAATCCGCATATAGATAATTTTTTGATGGCAACTTTTATAGAAGTAAGTCAAAGAGGGATTGATGGAACACTAACAAAAGAAAGTATGAAAAAATTATATGAAAAATATTGTGTTAGAATGGAGAAATTAGATGAGAATAAGATTTAAGCCATGGGCAAGGCCAGAATTAGAAGCAAGCGATTTTTACAGAGATAATCCAGAGGAGCTAAAAGACAAATGGATTAAAGAATTTAAGAATCAAAATAATCCAATAAATTTAGAATTAGGATGTGGAAAGGGTCAATTTATAGCACAGCTTGCCGTACAAAATCCAGATATTAATTATATAGCAATAGATTTAGTTGATGCAATGTTAGGTCTTGCAAAAAGAAATGTAGAACAGGTATATAGAGAACAAGATAAAGAAGTAGAGAATTTGATATTAACACGTTTTGACATAGAAAGAATTACTATGATTTTAGGTAAGCAAGACAATATAAAAAGAATATATATCAATTTTTGCAACCCTTGGCCAAAGGGAAAACATAGAAAGAAGAGATTGACACATATAAGACAACTTGAAAAATACAAAACTTTTTTAGCAGAAGATGGAGAAATATATTTTAAAACAGATGATGATGACTTGTTTAATAGTAGTTTGGGATATTTTGAAGAATCTGGTTTTAAAATTTTAGATAAGACATATGACTTACATGCAGAACCAATTTGGAAAAATAATATTGAAACAGAACATGAAAAAATGTTTAGTGAGCAAGGAATAAAAATAAAAGCATTAATTGCAAAAAAACAATAAAAAATTTTTTGAAAAGCTATTGCCAAAACAAAAGGATTGTGATACTATATTATAGTAATTGACGTAGGGGTATAGTGTCAATGGTAGCACATCGGTCTCCAAAACCGCCTGTGTGGGTTCGAATCCTACTACCCCTGCCATTTATTTATAATTAGGGGTGCAATAATCATATTATATATTGAAAAAGTTTAGTTTGTATAAAACTAGGCTTTTTCT
>ULXP01065641.1_pt1 | contig 36026 bp, 32 predicted proteins | sample 1961351 | NCBI WGS metagenome assembly ULXP01 (sample SAMEA4835840, study PRJEB28245) | human gut metagenome | biome: gut microbiome; material: fecal sample | place: Denmark | collected 2008 | reverse complement strand
ATGCAAATTATAATTTCCCATACTCCGGATCTTATTTTCTTTCTGAAAACCCGACAGCGTAACCACAACACATCCCTTTTTTTGCGCCACCTGAATTGCATTTACAATATTTTGTGAATTACCAGAACTGCTGATTGCAACCAGCACATCCTTTTCATTTGCCAGAAATTCCAGTGGACGGGAAAAAATATATTCATATCCATAATCATTTCCCATACATGTTGTAACCGAATTATCATACAGACTATAGGTTTTCATTCCGCCATTTTTCATAAAATCTGCTGTCATATGGCTTGCTATCGCTGCACTTCCTCCATTGCCAATAAAAAAGACCTGTTTCCCTGCTCTCTTTGCTTCTGTAAATACATCCACCAACTGTTTGATCGCAGCCTCATAATCTTTATATGGATTACCATTTTTATCGTACAGGGTTGTTCTATTTAAATGTCCAATCAAGCTCTCTATATATTCTGTGTACATGTTGTTTCTCCCACTTTTACAATAAAACTAAAGTGCATAAGTGTTTACTTATGCACTTTGGTTTTTCTCCTCGCAAACTATATGCACTATTTCAATAGCATTAACACTGCCTGTGGCTGTGTATTAAACTGTGCCAGTAAACTCTGCGACGCATTTAACAATATCCTGTTGGTTGTAAACGAAAGCATCTCTTCGTTCATATTGGTATCACGAATACTACTCTCTGCTTTCTGCGTGTTTTCTGTTGTATTATCAAGATTTTTGGTTGCGTGCTCTAACTGCTCCTGTGTTGCTCCGAACTGATCTCTCCATGTCGCTGCGAGTTCAATCGCATTTTGGATCTTGGATATCGATTCGCTCGCGCCCTCATAGCTTGTCATGTCTACATCTGCTACACCAAGACTTTCCTTGCTTGCATTTACAAAATTAATGGTAACGCTCTGATCAGCAAGTGAACCTGCCTGAATTTTAAAGAATCCCGGTTTTGCTTTGGGTGTTCCCTCTGCTAACATATACTGCTGGTTGAAATTCGTATCGTATGCAATATGATCGATTTCACTTTTCAGCTGTTCTACCTCGTCCTGAATGGCAGTACGATCTGCTGTTGTGTTGATATCATTTGCTGCCTGTGTGGCAAGCTCTACCATACGGTCTAAAATCTGCTGTGTCTCTTCTAATGCTGCATCTGCTGTCTGTATCATACTGATACCATCCTGCACATTGGATGATGCACGGTCAAGTCCTCTGACCTGATGACGCATCGTCTCTGAGATGCAGAGCCCTGCGGCATCGTCTGCATCCTCATTGATCCGATAGCCTGATGATAATTTTCTGGACGAATCCTCTGTGTTTTTCACATTCGTCTTCATAATACGATGCTGATTCAGCGATGGCATATTGTGATTAATTACCATGTGTTCACCTCTTCCTTGAGTCATAAATTCCTAGTATATATATCGTACCATTCTGTCCCTTTGCTTAGCATATTTTGGCATTAATCTTGCTTTACTGCACACTTTCTACTATTTTTCTTACTTTTTCAATCACTTCATCCTGCTGCTCATCCGTCAGTCTCGGGAATAACGGCAAGCTGATAATATGAGAGTATACCTCTTCCGCTACCGGGCAGTTTACATCTGCATAACCATGCTCTCTGTAATACGGATGATGATATACTGGTATGTAATGCACATTGACTCCGATTCCTTCCGCACGCAATGCTTCAAATACCGCTTTACGATCTTTGTTCTTTACCTGAATGATATACAGATGCCAGCCACTTTTTGTATCTGGAAGCTGATAAGGTGTAACGATATTTTTACAATCCGCAAATGCCTTATTATAACGTTCTACCAGTTCTCTTCTCCTCGCAATAAAAGAATCTAATTTCTTCATCTGAGAACATCCAAGTGCACACTGGATATCTGTCATACGATAGTTATATCCCAGATCTATCTGCTGATAAAACCATGGACCTTCATTGCAGGTCATCTGGCTTTCATCCCTTGTAATGCCGTGACTGCGGAACAAAACTAATTTTTTGTAAAGTGTCTCATCATTAGTAACTATCATGCCACCCTCACCTGTCGTAATCGGTTTAACCGGATGAAAGCTGAATGTTGTCATATCAGACATGGAGCCAATCATTTTCCCTTTGTATTCTGATCCCAACGCATGTGCCGCATCCTCTATTACGATCAGACGATGTTCTTTTGCGATTGCATGAATTGCATCCATATCACACGGCTGTCCTGCAAGATGTACTGCAATGATCGCTTTTGTTCTGTCCGTTATTTTTCTCCTGATATCCTCCGGATCAATATTGTAGGTATCCGGGTCGATATCAGCAAATACCGGGGTTCCCCCACAGTATAATACACAATTCGAAGATGCCGCAAAAGTAATCGGTGTCGTGATGACCTCATCTCCTGCTCCAATCCCTGCTACATAGCATGCCGCATGAAGTGCTGCCGTATCATTTGCGATCGCAACCGAATATTTTGCTCCGACATAATCTGCTACCATCTTTTCAAATTCTGCAATCTTTGGTCCTGTCGTCAAATAATCGGAACGTAGTACATCGACAACCGCCTGTATATCGTCCTCTTCTATTGTCTGTCTTCCGTATGGTATCATGATATATCCATCCCCTCCTGCATTCGAAATATCAAAATTTAACACTTTTTAGATTTTATATAATTATACACATATTCCGCTATTCTTTGTGCCCCCTTTCCATCTACGATTGTCTCCATATTACGTTGAAACAGCCTTCGTTTTTCTTCATCATTTGCCAGTTTAACCAGACACTTAATAATCCGTTTTTCTACATTATTCTTGTTCTCTCGTACATCTCCAGCATAATATAAAATCTCATGCTGCTGCATCTTCTCCGCAAATGCCACATGATCTTCTGCGAATGCCACGCATACAGTAGGAGTCTGACATGCGCAAAGCTCGTAGATTGACGTTCCGCCAGCCGAAACCGCCATACAGCTGCCCTTCATAATCTCTCCCATATTGGATATATTTTGAAGCACCGTAAGCCTTGGCGTCGTTTCCGCCAGTACATCTAGCTTTTGCTTATCCTCATTCATTTTCCCAAGAATCGCCACACATTCATAATCTCTCAACTTAATTTCCTGCAATATGTATTTTACGACATCCAAAGTAATATGAAAAGGATCTGTTCCTCCTGTGGTAATCATAATCTTTTTACTTCGTTTTGGTTCTAATTTACCTGGTTCAAATTCATCACGTAATGGCATGTATTCCATACCAGATAATAATTTTGCTTTTCTTCCCTTATAAAGTTCCTGTAGCGTTGTTTCTTCCTTCCATTGAGAATAATGAAGTACAATTGAGACATCAAATGCACAGTTACACATATCGTCTATATAAAAAATAGGTACCATCGCCTTTACTTTTTCAAAAAAAGTACTTGTAACAACATAGGAATCTACTATCAACAGTTCTATCTGATAATCCTGTACACTTTGCTTTACTGCATCCACCCCTGCATCCCAATCTTGCCATGGAATATTTAACACCTGATACTTCATTTTATTTTTTTCTAAAATGTCTATATTTCTACCATCTGCTAACAAAAAAACACACTTTTCACCAAATTCCTGTATTTTTTTTGCAATCGCAATACATCTCATTATGTGTCCAGTAGCAACATTTTCATTCACATCTAATCGAAATCCTATCATTCCTATGCCTCTTTAATCCACTGTTCTATTGTATCTGCAATATAATCTAGTTCGGCTGTTCCATATCTCTGATCGCATGGTATTGTCATGATATGAGTCGACAATTTTTCCATATTAGGATTTTGTGGACTTACCTTTAGACGCCAATGCACGTTGCAATAAATATTTTTTTCTATCAGATATCCCAACAGTTTATCTCTATCATTGCACTCAATAACCATTCCTAGTGGAACGTAATCTGCTTCTCTTTTTACTTTTACCTGAATTTGCTCCATTCCCTTTATCTTGTCATACAAATAATCAAAATTATATATCCGTTTCGTGACTATTTTATTCATATCATAGTTTTTAATATAATTCATCGAAAATTCAGACATAGGATAAATCCTGTAATCAGAGAAAAGTTCATCTATTGATTTGCGATAATATGTCAAATAATTTTCTTTTAATTTTTTATCAGAAAATCCTCCCTGTACATACATTCGTTTCATCGTTTGGACTAATCGATAATAGTCTGTATATTTGCTCACATATGAACATGTCATTTGCTTCGGTAAAACTCCCTCTTTACTGCTGAGAAATGCACCATCTGGTATTGGAAGCCATTTACGGATACTTCCTAAGATATAATCACCAATTCCAATTCCCATGCTGTCGCTTGAAAATATTGACATTGTAATATCCTCTACAACTACAACTCCTTTTCTTCTCCATGCGGCAATTGCTTCTACTGTCTGGTCAGAAAATTTATTTCCAAAGTACTGCACAATATACAGACATCTAATCCCATCCTGCACTCCCTTTTCAATTTCATATAATTCAATTTCAAAATTGTCATTTACACTATAAAGTTCATACCCCATATCAGCTCTAACTACCGCATCTGAAACTGTTTCACATACATAATCCGGTAACAATATTTTCTGGATGCCATACTTTTCACGAATACATATCATCAGAGCTTCTATTGCATTTCTTCCACTCTGATAAAAAATATTGTTATAACTCTCTCTTTCTAAACCCATAAATGGCAAATAAAATTTTTTCTCATTTTCTATGTATTGATATGTTTCCCATTCTGCCAACTCAATAACACTGCCTATTTCCATTTCTATACTCCCATCACATCTCTGGCACTGTAATAATATCGGAAAATTTCAGTGCAATGACATTCTCCTCGTAATCCCATTCTCCACAGCAATTTTTCTCTTTTTTTGCATTCACAGCTAACATTTTAGGAAAATTAATACCGCACTCATACGCATGAGGATATCCTCCTCCAAAACGAGGATTAATCTCTAAGATATAGTATTTCCCCTGATACTCAAATACGTCCATGTCCAATGCACCCTTTAATCCCAGTTTTAAAACCGCTTCACTTACCAGTTTTTCAATCTGTGGTATTTTTACAGACCTTGATTTTTCCGTCTCTCCCGCACGCATTCGCAGCTTTTCCTTGCAGAATATTGCAACAGTTTCACTTGATATATAATCAGCATATACATCTACACCATACTCTTTTCCTTCGATATATGGCTGCACAACCAATTGTTCACTGTCATTTTCTTTTACCAGTGCCTCCAGAAACTGTCTGCTTCCAACTTTGATTGCCCCGACACTTCCTGCTCCATATCTTGGTTTTACAAATACTTCCGTTGTCCATTTTTCTTCTTTTAATACATCTTCTGCCAAAAATGTTTTAATCGCCGGAATTTTTTTGTCATTCAAGTAACTGCTGAGTGCATATTTGTCTTTACAGAGTTTCAGCTGCTCATATCCGGATATTGCCACTAAAATTCCCATCTGCTCAAACTTTGCACGCTCTTTTGCAATTAATAAAAGTTCTTCTTCCTGCAATGGTAAAATAACATCTATATGCTCATTCTGGCAGATTTGATATAATTTATCCAGATATGTCGGTTCATTCATTCTCGGTACAATATAGAAGCTGTCTGCAATATAAAGAGCAGGCGCATACTCACTGCAATCTGTTGCAACTACTTTGTCAAAGCCGTTGTTTCTGTCTTTAAAGTATTCGATTAACTTATATCTTGTTCCACAGCTCAAAATTAAGATTCTCATTGCCATCATCCTACTCTACATATTCCCAGCGCATTGCTGTTCCCTTATTTAAATCACATTTGGCTTTCTTTCCAAGAATATCTTCCCAGTATTTGGTATGTAATCCATATCCGGGACGCACTGATTTTACATTATCTTCTGAAAAAACTTCTCCCTTTTTAATATCGGAAACCACATAAAGAGAGCGCGAACGTCCTCTGCTTTTCTTTTGCTTCTCTGTCAGCTCATAGGTTACTTTTCCAAGTGCCTTTTCCACGTTTCTTATATTTTCAACCATTGTTTTAAATTCTTCCGGTTCCATAGAAAAATCCGCATCAGGACCCCCATCTGCACGGCAAAGTGTCAGATGTTTTTCTATCATCTTTGCCCCAAGAGTCACACCTGCTACATCTACCGCATCTCCCATAGAATGATCAGATAGACCCGCTATACACTGAAAAGTATCCGGAATGTTTTGAATTGTTTTTAGATTCAATTCCCCATATGGAGTCGGATATTCTGAAACACATTTCAGTAAAATAATCTGATGGTTTCCCACCCTGTGACATGTGTCCAATGCAAGTGCTATATCCTGTATTTCCGCTATTCCTGTTGATATGATAATCGGCTTACCAGTCTTTGCAGCCTTTTCAATCAGAGGAATATCATTAATTTCAAATGATGCGATCTTATAGGCAGGTACATTCAAGTTTTCCAAAAATTCAACTGCTGTCAGATCAAACGGTGATGAAAAACAAGTAATCCCAACTTTCCCGGCATATTCAAGCAACTCCTGATGCCATTCCCATGGGGTATATGCTGTCTGATATAATTCATACAAATTCATGCCTTCCCATGGACTTCCTGGTGTAGCCATAAATTCTTCTCCCCGGCAATTTACCGTAATCGTATCTGGTCGATAGGTCTGTAATTTAATTGCATCAGCCCCTGCTTCCTTTGCAGCTTTTATGATTTTTTTTGCCCGGTTAATATCCTGTAAATGATTCGCAGACATTTCAGCTACAATATAAACTGGCTGATCTTCTCCTATTTTCTTCCCATCTATCTCAATATTTTGTCCCATGCTAACCCCGTCACCTCATGCTCTTTTCATACGCTCATACTTTAATTCTGCCATCTTCCAGTCTTCCTCATTGTCAATATCCTGCACCTCATACTCTGGCAAAATAATAGGGCAGATATTACCTTTAATCTCACCATTATTTTCCAGATATTTTTTTACATCATAGCAATAGAACTGCCCAGCATCATGGTAAAACGGTTCAAGATCCTGTGATCTTGCATTTCGATATTCTTCCCATTTATACTTTAAAAACTTACCGTCTTCAGTCACATAAGCCCTCTGTGGTGGGAACGAAAACCTTACTACTGGAACTACCTCAACACAATCTTCTTCTTCCAACAGCTTTACCGCATCTATTAGTTTTCTCTCTGTAATAAATGGATTTGTCGGATAGAGGCAGACCATATAATCAAATTTCTGTCCTCGCTTTTGATATTCATCCAGTACTTCCATCAACACATCCCGTGTCGTTGCAAAATCATTTGCAGTTTTTTCGCTTCGCATAAAAGGAATCCTGGCACCGGCGTTTTTAGCAATCTGTGCAATTTCTTCGTCATCCGTTGATACCATAACCTCATCAAAAATTTCGCTTTTTAACGCCGCCTCTATTGCATATTCTATAATCGGTTTCCCACAAAATTCTCTAATATTTTTTCTTGGAATACGTTTACTTCCACCTCGTGCTGTAATTACTGCAAGAATCTTCTTTTTCATCGTCCTATCCTCTAAGCATTTACCATCTGCATGTTTCCATCAAGAAATTTTTTCAGTGCTCTTCTACCACTCTTAGTCTTTCTTGGATTTCCTCTACAGACAACCACTGCGTATTGGTTCCTGAGCTATACTCGAATCCAGATTCTACTCTTTTTCCCCCATCTTGTATCTTAGACTTATCCCACCAGTCAAAATGCGGATATACAATAAAATGTTTATCATATTCATAGGTCAGAACCGAGTCCTCTTTTGTTACCATAACCTCATGTAACTTTTCTCCCTCGCGGATACCAACTTCCGGCATTTCGCAACCAGGCAAAATAGCCTGTGCCAGATCTGTGATCTTAAAGGATGGAATTTTAGAAATAAAGGTTTCACCACCTTTAGCCTCTGACAATGCTTTAATCACAAGCTGCACGCCTTCATCCAGACTGATCCAGAATCTTGTCATACGATAGTCTGTAATCGGAAGTTCTTTTCCTCCATTTGCCACAATGTCTCTAAAAAATGGTATAACAGATCCTCTGCTTCCTGCAACGTTTCCATAACGCACAATAGAAAAACAGACATCTTTTGCTCCAGAGTAGGCATTCGCTGCAATAAATAATTTATCAGAAACCAGCTTTGTTCCTCCGTATAAATTAATCGGATTTACCGCCTTGTCTGTAGAAAGTGCAACCACCCTTTTTACTCCACAGTCCAGTGCTGCATCTACAATATTCATTGCGCCATTAATATTCGTCTTTACAGCCTCCATCGGATTATATTCACACGCCGGAACCTGTTTTAATGCTGCCGCATGAACCACATAATCTACGCCCTCAAAGGCACGATACAGACGCTCTTTATCTCTGACATCTCCAATAAAGAAACGAAGTTTTTTACCATATTTTTTAAATTTATTTGCCATATTGAATTGTTTAAATTCATCCCGGGAATAAATGATAATTTTTTTCGGATCGTAATGTGTCAGCACATACTCCGTGAACGCATTACCAAAAGAACCGGTCCCTCCGGTTATAAGAATAGTCTTTCCATTTAACATCTTTTCTGCCTCCTGCATCTACTATTGCATCCTGCAATAACTCTTCATCTATATATATCGAATCTTTTTGATATTTTCTTAATGGCGGTTATAAAAGCATTGCCTTCAATCGATTCTCAAACGTAAAATCCCGTTTAACCCGTTCCAGTCCTGCCATAGCAATTCTTTTACGTTCTTCCTCATGATCCAGATAATACTGAGCTTTTAGAAACATATCCTGTAAGTTCTCGTATACCACACATTCCTCTCCGATCACAAAATACTCTTCTAACTCCTGCTGATAATTAGAAAGCACAAATCCACCACATCCCATCACATCCGTAACACGAAGTGGTATTCCTGTCTTGATCGTTTTTAAAGATATATTCAGATTGATTTTGCTCTGTGAAAATACTAACGGCATCTGAGTATAGTAGTCCGCATAACCTTTCATATGAACTTTCGGAAGTCTGGTTTCTTTATCTGTCGAATACAGATCTACGTTGTAGTGCCCTGACAACAATGCCAATGCCATATAGCGTTCCCGTCCGGTTGTCTCACAGGCAAGCATAAATTCCAGTTCCCGCCTGCCCATCTGAAATCCATCTGTTGCTACTTTCGCATATTCACCATTCATGTGATCCAGCAGTTCCTGTGTCACAAGCTCCGGTATCAGATAACCACCATACACTTTCATCTGTGCATTGACAATTCCCTCTAAATACCCCTTGATATAATCCGTCAATGGCGCAGTAAAATACGCATATTCCGTCTGATACAATTTCCCGACCAATGAGGCGTCCGTCTTGTAAGTTTCCCGCTCTTTTCTGGACACATTCATATGAAATACCTCAGTGTCCACCGCAAGAGGCATATGGTACGCACAGACTCCTGCTTTCTGATATTCTTCTGCCTGCCCTCTGTCAAAGAAAAAAAGACGGTTGCAGGAACGAAACAGACATTTTGTATCCCTGATATGGATTGGGGAATCATATACCCACGCTGTATAGGGAATGGCAACCTCCTCACATATCTGAGATACCAGTGGAGAAAAATTAACCGACAGCACATCGGTATATGCACATTCCTTTATCTTTTTTCGAAACAGCTCCAAAAATCTGTCATCATGCTCCCAGTCTTCAAATTGATAAAAGAATGTATCGTAGGGAATTTCTAATTTTTGCAACGCGCGCTCCATTCCTTTGTTCATAAAAGAATGCCATTGAAAGAAAAGTATTTTTTTCATACTTCTGCTTCCCTTCTGTCATATTCCTCCATAATCCTTTTAAATTCGCTGTCTGTGTCCAGATATAGTTCTGCCAGCTTTTTTGCATCTTCCGCTTTTTTCTGATAAAATTTATCATCTTTGGCGTATCTGCCGATTAATTCTGCCATTTCCTCATAATCTCTGCAACAGAACTCTTCCCCTATAATACCTGCAACATCTCCATAAGAAACTGATATCGTTGGCAATCCCTTGCTCATTGCCTCCACTGCAGATGTGCCTCCCCCTTTTCTTGTTGGATTGACATACAGATCACAAATTTCCAGCTTCGAAAGAATATCACTGCAAAATCCAAGCTGATACATATACTGCCTGATATCTGGATACCGTTCTGCTACTTTTTCATAAGTTTCAAACTTGCCGATAAACACCACTCCAATCTGCGGAGAAAGCACTCCTCTCAACATCTTTAAGAAATCATCTGTCACCTCTTCGTCCAATCTTGCTCCTACGACTGCCAGTAAAAATTGTTTATCCGGCAATTGTTCCTTTTCTCTTGAAGTATGTTCCAATTGTTCTTTGAGTGAAAAAGTAAATCGTCCATGTATCATGTGCTGTTCCGTCTTTCCCGTATTCTTACATACCAGCTTCCATGTATCATTTAATTTTCCATGTACTGCTTGATAGGATGTGAGCGTAACTGCAAGTCCTGATTGAGTTGTACCCACTGTAAGAGTCGGTACCATTTCATCCACCAATCCTGCAAAGACACTGCTTCCACCAATATTGACTACATACATTGGCTTTATCTGTTCTACCATCTGTAAAAGCACCTCATATATCTGAACTTCCGGTAACGTGCAGTCACACTGAAAATACGGTATCTCTACACCTTTCCAGCTCTGAAACTCCTGCTCAGACAATATCTTGTTATAATTCCCCTTATAATAAAATAAAATTGGCATTTTCCCCACCTCGGTAAACAGTTCTGCTGTATTGATAAGCAGCACTTTTTTCCCCATGGCATTTACCAGACTGACACAGCGATCCAAAGCAGTTTTTGTCGGACCATGTGATGCTCCCAGGAATTGCTCCGTAATCACTAAAACCATCTCCGCATCCCGCTGTTCTCTTGGTATCTTTTGCAAGGATTTTGTCAGTTTTTGACTGATCTCTGTTTTTACCTGTTCTAACAGTCTCCACTTTGCCGTCAGCACCGGTTCTGTTTCCAGTTCCGGATGTAAGAAAATCATATTTGCAATTTGATAAAACAAATAATACTTATTTTGGTAGTTCAGCATATCCTGCTTTCGGACATATTCAATAAACTCTTCCATTACATGTGTGTCAAACTCCAGATATACAAGCACCGAATAAAGATATACGCCCATATACACATTTGTTTTGGCTATAGAACGATATATTTTTTCATATACTTCATGTCTGATTTTCTGATTATTTTCACTCTTAAGTTCTTTGTAAATCGATAAAACACATTCTGCAAATTCCTGTGTTAGCAGAGCTCCCGGTTCTTCAAGTTTTTCCCATAGCAATTCCATGTTCATATACTTTTCCTCCTCATTTTCTAAATTTTATCATGTTTTCCTCATTTTTGTAAATTACATTGCACAATTTTCCAAATTCCCCTATAATAATATCATCATTTATTATAGGAGGTTTGTATGAAATACGGACTCATTTATTACCGTGATACGCACAACTTGGGGGATGATATCTTATCCTATGCAGGAAAACGTTTCTTACCTAAAGTAGATTACTATATCGACCGTGAACATATGGATGTATTTCTTCCGGACGAACGCGAATATGTTGCTGTAATTGCAAATGGCTGGTATCTTCACTATAATTACACGTTTCAGCCGTCTCCTTATCTTCATCCGTTTTTTATCGGTACACATTTCAGCAAAGATCAGATGATATTGAATGACTATTCCTATCTGGATGCCTCATTGATTCGGTATCTTCAGCAACATGGTCCCATCGGCTGCCGGGATGAACATACTGCTGACCTGCTTAAAGAACGACAGATTCCAAGCTACTTTTCCGGATGTATGACTTTAACACTTCCAAAATTTCCAGATATCATGCCGAATCATAAAGTAGTTCTTGTAGATGTCTCAGATGAACTTACACAGCACATCAAAACGACTCTTCCAGGAAAAGACATCCTCTCCATTACGCACCGTCTTAAGGAGTCTGAGGTCAGTCTGGACTGGAATGTACGCGAAGAGAGACTGGAAGAATACCTGAAGCTGTATCAGGGTGCTGACCTTGTCGTTACAACCCGGCTTCACTGTGCACTTCCCTGTCTTGCTCTTGGCACACCCGTATTGTTTGTGCGCAAATTAAATGAAGACTTTCATGTTCGAATTGAACCTTTTGCAAAGTATCTCCCAACTTTTACACAAGAGGAAATCCTGCAACATAAGGCAGATGCTGTCCTTTTAAATCCACCTGTTGCAAAATCCGTTGAGGAACTTGCTTTCCCATTAATTCAGAAATGTACGCAGTTTATAAACACTGTAGAGAAAACCTGTCCCGATGTCTCTACGCTTCCAGACCTGGCTTTGTATCAGTCTCTCTATATTGACCGAACTCAATATATGCGCTTTGCGATAGATTCCCTTTTTAGCATCCGCTGTGCCTTGCAAAATCAGATCATGCAAGACTCAAAAGAAATGGAAAAAACCATTTCTCTTTGTAATACAGTTCTCGACGAAAATGAACGTCTCCGGAAACGTTTGCAGGAGCTGTCCTAAGTTATTTATAAAAAACCAGTTTCGATACACGAAACTGGTTTTTTATTTACCCGATCACTTCTTTTGCAGCCTCTCCCAACTGTCCAAAAACCGGAATTACCTTTTTAAACTCTTCTGCCATTTTAGCATCCTCTTTTGCAGAAATTGCATCATTTAAAGATACAATCGCCCGATTAAATTCTTCTTTATTGATTCTCTCTTTCCCATCATTCAACAACTCAATGGTGCCATTTACAACCTGAATCTCCCAGTTGATCGCATCTACAATGGATTTTAAAAACTTATCCGTGTCATCTAAACGCTCTCCTGACAACTCCTTTACAATAATTGTCATGTTCTTTACCAGACGACCGTTAAAGTCTGTTAAAACCTCCAGTGCTTCCATCTGCTCTTTTCTGTTGTCTTCCATTTTATTTACCCTTATCTTTTCGATACCTTTCTTGCAATATATATAGTTATCGGCAAATTTCTGTATTTCATTAGTATTTTTATTTTCCATGTCTTTTTTTATAAAATATTTTCAGATAAACGCCGATAACTAATTTAAGGTATTAATTTTGCAGAAATCAGGATGATAGCTTATGTTAATTGACGGAACAGACATTTTTCTTACTCCAATAACCTACGACGATACTTTGGATATTGTTCAATGGCGAAACGAGGACTTTGTACGAAAAAATTTTATTTATCAAAAATCATTTACCCCAGAGACCCACCGACACTGGATGAAAACCATGGTAGAAACCGGTCGCACCGTCCAGTTCATTATATGGGAGCGTAGTTCCAACCGAAAAATCGGTTCTGTTTATTTGCGGGATATTGACTTCTCTAACAAAAAAGCTGAGTTTGGCATTTTTATCGGAGAGGCAGACTGTCTGGGAAAAGGCTATGGTAAGGCTGCCACCTGCCTGATTACTTCATATGCTTTTTCTCAATTAAATCTGAATAAAATTTATTTACGACTGCTCGCACACAACAAACGGGCTTATCAATGTTATAAAAATGCCGGTTTTGTTCAGGAAGGTTGTTTCAAACAAGATGTTATCCTTTACAGTGAACCATATGATGTTATTTTCATGGCAAAATTTGCTGATCCAACATCTGCCTCAAACTAAACTACAAGGAGTTCTTTTTTATGTATCACTACACCCCCACCCAATGGCTACAAACTATCATAAAAAATTGTTTACAATTTCTGCCATCCGCAAATTCAGCTTCGCATAGCAATACTTCCGGCTCTGTGTCTGAACTGCAAACTGCATATTCTGATTTCTCGCAAGAATACAAAGACAATATTTCTCGCTTGATCTCGACACAATTCGAAATCAATGATTCTCTTCTCATTTTGTCCTATATTGCAAATACTCTAAAAATACATGATTACGATTTGATCATTGCAGATCAGCTTTATGCCGGAGATTTCCCCTACGACATACAAACTATGTTAGAAATCCAGCTTCTATTTCTTAAGGATATTCCTTATGATCTTATGCGTAAGATACACAGAAAAAGTTTATCCTGTCTGTTGACGTATACGCAGCCTCCAGCCACATATATACCAGTCAGGAAACGAAATACAGATCGTATCTTAATTATAACAGAGCAACTACTGTTCAATATAAATCATGCTCCAACAGCTATGGTTCTCGAAATTGCATACATGCTTCAAACATCTTTTCAATTTGAAGTTGAAATTGTTACCTGCACAAGCAACAAGATTCTCCCAAGCTATCTATGGATATTTACATATGGTTTTAATTCCAACGGAAAAGGACATATGTCCATTTCCTATAAAAATACTACCTTATCAGCTTATCAATATCCTTTGAACTCCTGCACCACAAGTGATTATCAGCAGATGCTTTCTTCTATTTATGAATTCAACCCCTTGTTTGTGCTTGATATAGGAACAAATAGCCCCATTGCAGATTTACCACATTATTTTACAACAGTTGTTAACTTAAACACTGTTACAAGCGCACCTGCTTCTGAGGCTGACATCTTTGTCCGCTACACACGCTTAAACGACTCCCTTGAAGTATTATACGAAAAAGAATTATCGCCTCATCAGACACAGGTTTTTATGAAGCAGAAATTTCCCGCCATCTGCAATACTACAGGGGAAACTTACACACGTGAAGTGCTCCATCTGCCGGAAGAACAATTTTTAATCTGTATTGTAGGAAACCGTCTCGATTCTGAGGTATCTTCTTCTTTCAAACAACTTATGACAGATATCCTGCTAAGCGACTCAAAAATAGACTTTGTTATCATCGGGATTGCAAATGAGCTGAAAAAAAGTTTTGAAAATCATCCATTTTTCGATCGTATCCATTTTCTGGGCTACTGCCTTGATTTACTTGACATCTACCCTGTATTCGACTTATACCTTAATCCGGAACGTGTAGGTGGCGGATGGAGCAGTGCCATTGCATTGCGTGCAGGACTTCCCGTTATAACCCTGCCTGATTGTGATGTTGCCTATAACGTAACAGACAGCTTTATTGTTCCAACGCAGGAGGCTATGCGCAAAACTATTTTGCACTATGCTTCTGACAACTCATTTTATCAGACCCAAAAACAATTAGCACAGTCTTATGGTGTTCAAATGGGTGAGAACAAAGTCAACGAATTTTTATCTGAAATGTTAAAAAAGATAAAGGATGTGATGCCAAATGATTAATTTTAATGAACCTGTTTATTTAGAAAAAAGTATGGAATATGTCAAAAAAGCCATTCTGGTCAATAAACGCCTGAATGGAGACGGAGAATTTTGCAAGATGTGCGCCGGTTGGATGGAGAATAAATTTCATGCCTCCAAAATTATGCTGACCACTTCCTGTACACACGGTCTGGAAATGGCTGCACTTCTCTGTGACATAAAATCCGGCGATGAAGTAATTATGCCGTCTTACACCTTTGTTTCCACTGCAGATGCCTTTGTGCTTCGCGGAGCAAAGATAAAATTCGTGGATATCGACCCTAAAACCATGAATATCAATGCAAACTTAATTGAGGAAGCCATCACAGACCGAACCAAAGTAATCGTTCCGGTACATTATGCCGGTGTAGGCTGTGATATGGATTCCATCATGGATATCGCAAAAAGACACCATCTGCTTGTGGTTGAAGATGCCGCTCAGGCGATGATGGCAACCTATAAAGGCAGATATCTTGGTACAATTGGTGATTTCGGCTCTTACAGCTTTCATGAAACAAAAAATTATACCATGGGCGAAGGTGGTACTATCAACATCAACAATGAACACTATATAGAGCGTGGTGAGATTATTCGTGAAAAGGGTACAAACCGCTCTAAATTTTTCCGCGGAGAAATCGACAAGTATTCCTGGGTAGATATCGGTTCCTCCTATCTCCCAAGCGAAATGAATGCAGCCTATTTATATGCCCAGTTGGAATTTGCAGATGAAATCAATCGAAAACGTCTTGCCCTCTGGAACACTTACTATGCCGGTCTACAGGACTTACAGCAGCAGGGTTATATTGAACTTCCTTATATCCCACCTGAATGTGAACATAATGCTCATATGTTTTATGTAAAACTAAAAAATCTGGACGAGCGTACGAAAATACTTGCATACCTTAAGAAAAAAGGGATTTATGCCGTATTTCATTATGTTCCCCTTCACAGTTCAAAAGCCGGAAAAAAATTTGGTGAATTTGTTGGAGATGACATTTACACCACAAAAGAAAGTGACCGTCTGATGCGTCTTCCTATGTTCTATGGGTTAAGTTTTGAATTATGCGAGTATATTATAGACTGCATCAAAAGTTACTTCCGGTAGATTAGCACACTTTACCCTCACACTATGACTATCAGTATTTTAAGGACTCAATATGACAAAAATATTAAAGCAAACAACCTCCGGCGGTATTTCTTTTCTGGAACTTTTACTGGATGAAACTTTATGTTCCGGAAGTATTCTGATTGAAAAAGAGCTTGCCATCGCAGCTGGCGGCATCAATCCCTACCTGAATGCAAAACAAAAATATGACCTTCTGCTGCGTATTGCAGCGAATGGTAATCTTATCTTTCTTCCGGAAGAGAAAGATCCTGCTCTCTCTTATCTTACTCTGGAGGACGATGTTTCCGATAAAAACGGCTGGCAGACCGACTGTTATCTGGTCGGAAAATACAGCGCAGAGCTTCAGCAAAACAATTTATTTGACATTGTGCTACATTCTCTTTTAGATGAGGCAGACCACGAAGGGCGTAAGGAACAAACCCTTTCTTTTCTGGAACAAATGATCTCACATGATGGATCCTACTGGAAGATTGCAGAGGGCGACCGTCCTATTTTAATCTATAGGGGAGACGATATCTGTCACAATGTGTTAAATGTCTTTGCAGATCAATTTGGTGCAGCGTTAGCAGATGCCGGGCGTAATGTCATCTATTTTGACTGCGGCAAAGAGGATTTAGGCAGACTGACCTCTTATATGTACCAGCACTTTCAGGCTATTATCGGTATACAGTCTTACCTCTTTTCCGTTAAGATGAAAGATGAGGTTCATTATCTGCATGAATACCTTTATGGTCCTAAATACAATTTTATCTTTGACCACCCCATCTGGATGAAACAACATCTGATGCACCATTATCCGGATTTTTATGTTTTAACACATGATGAAAACTATGTTGCTTTTCTGCAAAAATATTTTAAAAAAGAAGCCGTATTGTTTCCACCGGCAGGACTTATCCCACCTAAACAGACAGCCTCTGACGATTCTCAAACCATGTATGATGTTACTTTCATCGGCACTTATGGCAATTATATGCAGGAAGTCCTTCTGATACACCAGCTTGACCGTTCCAAACGGTTTCTGGCAAACCGTTTTTTACTTAAAATGCGCCGCCATCCAGAGCTTACTTCGGAAGCTGCTCTTCTTGCTGTTCTTCGGGATAAGGGCATGGTGCTTTCTGACGAAGCATTTGTCTCTCTTTTTTATGAATTACGCCGCGTGATTTATTGTGTAATGCACTATTACAGATATCATATTTTGGAAACACTGTTGAAAAGTGGCATTACACTTGATGTTTTCGGAGAGACCTGGCAGTGCTGTCCATTATGCCATTATCCAAACCTGATTTGCCATCCGAATGTTACCGTGGAAGAAAGCCTCTCTATCTGGCAGCATTCTAAAATCTCTTTAAATATCATGTCCTGGCATAAGGGTGGATTCACAGAACGTATGGCAAATATTATGTTATGCGGGTCAGTTCTTGCAACGGATGCTACTACCTATCTGCAACGTGATTACACCAAAGAAGATATGATTGTCTTTTCTCTGGATGCTCTGGAAACACTTTCGGAACAAATTCAGACATTATTACAGAATGAACCGCTGAGGCAGTCTATTGCTGCAAACGGAAAAGCCAAAACACTTAAGCTGCATACCTGGAAAAAACGTGCAGAAGAATTTTTAGAATTACAAAAACAGATCAATGCAGCTGAAGTAATTTCTCCAACAGCTACACAGTAATACCAAGACATTCTGCAGCGTATTTCTTTTCCTCCTGCTTTGCACCTGCAATAATATCGTTGATATAAGTACCCCAGTTTCCAACTGCTGCATAGATTTTTGATTTTTCCATACCGGCTGCTGCTATCTTTTTTGCTTCTTCTTCGTTTTGTGTGTATTTCTTTATTTTTTCCACGAGAGTTTCCGGATGCTTCACATCAAAAAAGATAACTCCATCATTTCCCCATACCTCTTCCAGGTAACGGCTTTTATCTGTCAGGCAAAGTGCGCCATTTCTGGTGCTCATTGCCACCCGCTCATGGCTTCCATCCTTAAACCATGGCATAATATTCAATACCATTTTACTGTCTGCCATTTTTTCGACTACTTCCAGATAGGGGATTTCCTCGCCCAATATTGTCAGATATTCTTTTTCTGCTTCTGTTGCCGGAAACTGACTCCAGTTCTTTCCACAAACAGTAAGACGGATGCCCGCTTGAAGCAGAGCATGTAAAATATACCCTCTTATATCTGACCGAACCTTTAAGTCGATATATTCTCCCGCGATCTCAAGACAGCTTTTAGATAATTCCAGATAGTCTTTTTCGCCAAACTGCTGAAATACGGTCTCCATACCTCCCTCTAAGGTGTAGTCAGGATGTTCTTCCAAAAAAGTAATGGTTTTCTCTGTGATGACTTTCAGTGCTCCATCCAGTCCCGGATAGCGGGATGCCACACTTTTCTCCCAGCAGACATAGGATGCCGGAAAAAACAATTCACAGCTTCGTTCCTCATATGGCACTATTTTTTTCGCCTCCCATCCAAAATGCGGAGCAAAAAAGGCATGCGGAAGCTGATAGTATTTGTCTAAATAAGTAACATGCGTCCTGTCTACACATCCAACATATACTTTTTCCAATTCAGGATAGTTCATAAAACGTTCAACCAGATAACGCGGATGATCTACGAGCCATGTAACATGGATCCGTCCGTCTGCTTCCTTTAATTTTGAAAATTCAATCGCCTGTGCGGAAAATACAATATCCCAGTCCAGATCTTTTACTTTTTCGTAATCATCCAGGCGATATCTTCCCACTGTAAATCCACTCTGCTGCTCCAAATAATCAGCAATTTGCCAGACCATTTCATTTACCACATTATATTGATTTGCTGTAAATATAAATAGTATTTTCTTCATCTTTTTCTTTTCTTCTCCGATAAATATTGTATAACTTAAATTTGATACAAATTTCTGAATATTATGATTATAGCACAGGGGGCAACCATGAAGCAAAAAAACATGAACATCGTAATTGCAATTAACCACACATATGTCCGATATTCTTATGTCATGCTGACTTCTCTACTTCTAAACAATGACAGACCTATCCATGTCTACGTTTTATACCGTGATTTGACCTTGGATGATAAAACTGTTTTTTCTACATTGTCCGACCAGTATGATGTTACCTTTCACTTCTGTTATGTCAGAGATGATTTACTGCCTTCTCCTGAAGTGATGGCATCTAATTCCTGGGGAATTGAGACTTATTTTCGTCTCTCCATCTCAGATCTGCTGCCTAAAGAGCTTGATCGTGCTCTCTATATTGACAGTGACATGATTATCAATGCTTCTTTGGATGAGTTTTATTTCTGTGAACTGGGTGACAAAAAAATTGCAGCATGCAATGATTATATCAGCACCGCTCCATTTGGCGATTATAGAGATGAACTTTTTTCTTCTGTAATTTCAAAGGACTTTGTTTATTTTAATGCCGGTTTAACCCTCTTTTCCTTAGATGCACTCCGTTCTGATTATAATTTTGCAGCCTATATGGAAACCGCCAGACAACTAAATTATCAAATTCAATTTCCAGATCAGGATCTATTAAACTATTGTCATCGTAATGATTTATTGCTTTTTGATCCAAGATACTATAATCTCTATGCCAGACGCGCCTATACCGATCTGCATCTGCATTATGAAGATATTAAAAATGATACCCCGGTTATCCATTATGCAACTGCAAAGCCATGGCATGGAAATGCCCTGCATTTTGATATTGAACAGCTGTGGTGGGATTATGCTGCCAAAACCCCTTTTTACCATGAATTATTAGAAGAAACCCTTCATAATATCATGACAGATTCAACCATAAACGACTTTGTTTTTAATCTCCAGCAGGAGAACGCTCAGCTTTATCAGATCCTGGATCAATATGAACTACTTTTAAAAAAAGTCGGCATCAGCTAATTCCTTCTCTATCTCACAAACAGCTTTTCCAAAAAGAGTTTTACTGTCTAACAGTTCTTCTGCCCGTTTACGTGCAAGCACTGCCATCCTGTCGTAAAACTCTTTTTCTGTCGCATACCGGAGTATCAGTTGTTTCATGGCAGAATAATCTGACACCCAAAAGTCAGCTCCTGCGGCAACTGACACATCTCCCACTGGCAATGTAACCGCAGGAATTCCCTGATACAGGGCTTCTGAAACTGAACTGCCGCCTCCGCTTCTCTTTGGATTTACATATAAATCACAGCACTCTGTCACCGCAAGCGCATCCATCTGTTTTCCCAGATTGATACTGTTCTGGCGCAATCTCTCATATCCGTTTACCCTGTTTTCATAGGTATTAAATACGCCCATAAATGCAACAGCAATCCCTGCATTTTCTTCGAGCACTTCCTCTAACATTTGCAGCAGGGAATCATCTATTTCCTGATCCAGACGCCATCCAACCAGCAGCAGAATAAACTTATCCTGCCACAGCCCCAGCTGTTCCCGTTTATAACTATGTGTCTGCTCCTTAAAAGAAAACGTAAACGGTGTCTGCTTTACCTTTTCTTCCTTTACCCCTAAAATGGTAAGCTGCTTTCTGTCGTCTTCTGTCAACGTTTTATCGACCATCTGATATTCGCCGCAGGAAATCGCAATTTTGGAAAATACCGTGCTGATCGTAATCTGCGGAACAAACAGACCACATAAATCTGCACAGATGTCACTTCCTCCGATGCTCAGAATAAATTCCGGTTTCCGTTTCCTTACCAGTTGAATAATATCTGCCATGATTCCCAGATCCGGCATTTTATTTTCGCACTGATGAAATTCAAATGTTTCCCCCTTAAATGTCAATTCCTTTAAACCACTTAACTCTTCTGCATAGGCAGCATTTACCAATCCGTAAAACGGAGCCTGTCCTTTTGCCGGTATCTGCATGGCTGTATTGATTATCACGACCTCTTTTTTCAAATTTTTTTTTAAAACATAGCACCGGTCGAGCAATGTCTTTGTCGGTGCATGTTCCATTCCCAATACCTGTGAAGAAAAAACAAACACCAGATCGTGATCCCGCCCCTGCCACGGCACGTATTTCCTCTCTTTTATCCCAAAGCTGTTACAAAACAGTCCAAACAGTTCCCGGTAAAGTCTCGCCATTTTCTGATTGACTGCCGGTGTCTGCAGCTTCTGATTCAGAAACTGCACCGTTCCGATCTGCCAGAAATGACTTAATTTATTATATTCCCCGATATCTTCATACGAAGCATCTAAGATCAGATCCAGCAACTCCAGTGCATAGATTTCTTCGCCGCTCACCTTCATGCAAAACGACAATATATGCACCCGCATCCAGGCTGCTGCATTATCTGCTGCTCCCGCAATTTCCTGTAACAAGCTTTTTTGTGTTTCTTCCGGGTTCTTTTGTATTGCCTCTTCTGCCTGTTTTAAAACCTGCTCAATTTCTCCATATCTGGCAAAATATTCCTCCATCGGATATATTTTTATTACATTCAGATATTCTAAAATTGTCATCCTGAACTCACCCCTATCTAGTTGTACTTCATATTTTCGGAAGTGTAACAATACTGTAAAACCATCTTCCCTATCTCCTGAAATTGCTCCGGAGTTAACTGTTTATCAATCAACATCAAAAGTGTCCGATTAAAATCGTCCTCCTTGAAATAAGGATTGGCTAAATAATCCGGAAACAGCTCTCTTACACGCTTTACCATCCTTTGATACACATCAAATGGAGGATTGTCAAATTTTACAAATAATTTAATTAAGGTGCTGCAATAGAATGTATACAAAAAACTAAACTCTATCTGCCAATAATATTTGTCAAAAATTCCCAGTTTTTGATACGTTTCTACTTTTTGCTCCTCTATTTTCATCTGATCCAGATGATAAGTCATATTTTTTCTGTATACTGTAGAATCTTCTCTTTGTCTGTAATGATAGCAATTATCTGCAATATGATAAAACGACCTGATATATAGCCGTATAACTGCTGACCAATAATTATCCTCATATTTCAGATGTTCTGGAAATTTGATTTCGTTTTCTATAATTAACTGTTTTCGAAAATACAGGTTACCAGTCCACCACCATATCCTGGATGTGTAAAATCTCTGATCCAATGATCCCCACCTTCTACAATGCTGTTTTCATATTGTTCAAAACAGTTTTCCCTTTTCTGATAAATAACCTCTCTTCCATCTGGATAATTTAAAATCATACCGCAATTTACGGCATCACATTGATAATCCCTTACGCACGCGTATAGTTTTTCATACATCTCCGGTTCGATCCAGTCATCCGAATCAACAAACCCAATATAATCTGCTTCTGCATAACATATACCGACATTTTTAGCACCACCCTGAGACATATTTTTCTCAAGCTGGATTGCAACAACCTCTTTGGGATGTCTCTGTTCAAATTCACAAATGCAGTTCCATGTTTTCCCCTCATCTGTTGAAGCATCATCTACAAATATAAGTTGAAGTTTTCCAAATCCTATCGTCTGTTTTTCTAAGGAAGCCATACACTGTGGCAAATATTCTGCCGTATTAAAACACGGAATAATGATTGAAATAAGTGGTTTCATCGGTCTTAGTTCTCCTTGTAAACTCTCTATTTTTTAGTATATAATAACCATATATGAAATGCAAATGATACTAAGATCAGGAGTCGTTATGAATATTTTAATTTACCGTTATGGCAGCATCTGCGAACCGGATGTGATAACCGGTTTTGAAGAGCTTGGCAACCATGTACATGAAATTACCGCAGAGATTTACAATAAAAATTTATTACCCTCTGAGGGAGTTACCCTGCTAAAAAACGAACTGCTCGCACACAGCTATGATTTTGTTTTCAGCATTAACTTTTTTCCCTTTATTTCTGAAGTATGCAATATCTTTCAGATCCGCTATCTTTGCTGGACCGTGGACAGTCCGGTTATGGAATTATACTCCTATTCCATCAAAAATTCATGGAACCGCATTTTTTTATTTGACCTTGCGCAGTACAATGAATTTTTCCCAAAAAATCCGGACTGTATCTTTCATCTGCCGCTTGCCAGCAATCCAGCCCGTTGGGATCGTGTAATTTCTCATGCTACGCCGACTGACAACAGACGATTTTCCTCTGATATCTCCTTTGTCGGTTCTCTCTATACCGAAAAATCGCCTTACGACAAGTTGCAAAATCCACCTGCTTATTTAAATGGTTATCTGGATGGCATTATGGCAGCGCAGTCAAAAATATATGGCTATCCTTTCTTAGAAGAATTATTAACGGATGAGATGGTAGCAGAGTTCCGGGAACACCTTCCTGGATTTTATACACCGCCGGAAAATTTTATATGGGATGACCGCATTACAGTGACGCGCATCTATTTAGAACCCAAAATATCTGCTATGGAACGTGTTGCCACAATGAATCTTCTGGGTTCCCACTATCCGGTACATTTATACACCGGAAGTGACACAACCGGACTTCCGGTCAAAAACTGTGGGCTGGTAAAAACACTTACCGAAATGCCTCTGGTCTTTCATTACAGTAAGATCAACTTAAACATTACCTCCAAATCCATCCATGACGGACTTCCGCTGCGCATTTTTGATGTACTCGGCTGCGGCGGTTTCTTACTGACGAATTATCAGACAGAACTGGCACAATGGTTTACGCCGGGACAGGATCTGGAATACTATACCGGAGAAGATGACCTGCTAGAAAAAGTGGACTACTACCTGACCCACGGAAAAGACCGCGCTGAAATTGCCCACAATGGCTATGAAACAGTAAAAAAATATCACAATTACCCGGAACGTCTGTTGCAGATGATCTCACTTGCCTATGGCATTAGCCCTGGTAATGATACGGAAGGAGTGTTATGAAACTATTATTTCTCGATTCCCCTGCTTTTGCAAAGCAGGATATGTTAGATGCTTTTACCGAATGTGGACTTTCTTATGATTTATTTATCCATGAAGGATATCATGACAGAAAAAATGCAGCTTTTGACCTCGCCTTTGACAAAGCCGTAGAAGCTGTCTCCTATGATTTTGTCTTTTCCTTTAACTACTATCCGATTCTTTCGAATAACTGTCAAAGACATAGAATCCCTTATGTTGCTTATGTCTATGACAGTCCGCTTGTTGCGCTTTATTCCTGTTCCCTGATCAATTCCTGCAACTATGTCTTTTTGTTTGACAAGGCAACCTATCTGACCTTTCGCAACGCAGGAGTAGATACCGTTTATTATCTGCCATTGGCTGCAAATGTCAGGCGTCTGCAGTCTATGGTATGTCCGGATGCGTTTCTCCAAAAGCTGTGTGCAGAGGTCTCCTTTGTCGGTTCGATCTACAATGAAGATCATAATTTCTATGACCGTCTGGATCGGATTTCGGATTTTACCAGAGGATATCTGGATTCGATCATGGCAGCACAGCAAAAGGTTTACGGCAGTTTTTTCCTGGAAGAATTGTTGACGCAGCCCATCTTAGAAGATTTACAAAACTGCATTCCTTATCAGCCTATGTCAGATGGAACAGAAAGTGCCGCCTATGTCTATGCAAATTATTTTTTATGCCGTAAGATCACATCCAATGAAAGACTGGCACTTTTGAAACTGGCATCGGATGCCTTTCCACTAAAATTATATACCCATCAGCCGTCGGATCAGTTGCCACATGCCAAGTTCATGGGTCCGGTTGACTATTACAGTACCATGCCGCTCGTGTTCCGGCACAGCCGCATTAACCTTAATATTACTTTAAAAAGCATCCAGACCGGTATTCCGCTCCGGTGCATGGACATTATGGGAAGCGGCGGATTTCTGCTTACAAATTTTCAGAGTGATCTGCTGGATCTCTTTATACCAGACGAGGACTTTGTCTTCTATGAAAGTGAATCGGATTTTATCGATAAAATCCGTTACTATCTCTCACACGAAACAGCACGGCTGCAGATCATTGCAAATTGCAGTGGAAAAATGTCAGAATCCCACACCTTTGTGCATCGGGTTCACACGATATTAGACATTTTAGCATAAACTCTTTAAATGAACATCGGAAAGCAGCCCTGCTGCTCTCCGGCATTTTTTAATCTTTCATCAATATTTCCTCGATATCCTCTGCCAACATCCTGGCTCCGTTCTGGTAACCTTTATAGAGCCGTAGTCCCTGCTCCAACAGTTCCTTTGGTCCCATCGTTTCTTCTGTATAGATGGTATCTCCCAGTTCGTATTCTTCTTTATTTGCATACATAGAGATAAAATCCAGTATTGTCTCCTGTGAGATTTCCTCATACTGCTGATTCATCTTCCTTAATTTATCTAACAGCTTCTCCTGCGGCATCAAATGTTTTTCCATTGCATCAACTAAGGCTTCCTGTTGTTTTATCATGCCATCTATTTTTTCTGTAAAATCTGCAACTTCCTCTTTCATTCCACGCAGCTGTTTTAAAAGTCTCTTCTGCTGCTCTGGTGTGAATGCAGGAGGAATCTGTTTTTCGATTTCATAAATATCCAGTTCTCCCCTGCATTCCTGCGCAATAGTCTCCGCCAGAGTCTGCACGATAGTTCCCTCAATTTTTGCTCCACCCTCCGTCGCATCGATCACTTTTATCTGATCCTGATTCATCTTGATCACTTTTTCAAACCACTGTTTGTAGAACCACATCTGAAAATCGGTTTCTAACATTGTTCCATCAATGCCCTCAACCTCTACCAGATTCCTTCTCTTTATATATTTGTCGTTGTCACCAAATGTTCCAACTACTTCTTTGGTGTGAGATTGTCCGCCAGTAAATGCCAGATCCTGTCCCATTAGAACTATCGTCCGAAAGCCTAGATACAATCCTATAACAAACGCTTCACAGGAAACAGACCCACCCGATGCAAAACTCGGTATCGAATATCCCAGTTCTTCTTTTAATCGTTCATTCCATTTCCGATAAAATGTTCCATAGTAGAATACATCTGTTCCATGATTCTCTGCAATGGCTCTGCGCGTAGTTCTCGTATATGCCCAGATAATATCTGTTAGATCCACTCCTTCAAAAAAGCGTTCCGGCGATCTTGCATCCACCGTACATACCAGATCTGGTCGCACACCTGCCTTTACTACTGTCCTGAGTGCCGCATCTACCACAATTACAAAGGCTTTTCCCTGTATCTGTTTTAACTGCTGGATATTTTTATCCAGCGAAGGTCCCGCCGAAACAATGATACATGGCATATCCGCTACATCGTAGGGTTCCAGTTCCCGACGCAGCTGTTCTATATTTTTATGATAAATACAGTTTTTCATATGAAAAAGTGTATACTGTGGTATCAATCGTTCAAATGTCATACTGGTACTCTTATTTACTGTTTCATTCCGCATCTGCTCGATGACACCATCCATAAAGGCTTCACATTGCCCATGGTATAACACATCATATCCCGGCAAAATGCAAAATTCCAGTAATTTAATCCTTGTGTAATTGATAATCCTGCTCATTACCGCACTGATATCCCTTTCCAACTCATAAAAGTAGAAAAGTGTCTTTGTATCTACCACAATATCGCTGAAATCAAAATAATGGCAGTTTACAACAAATAATTCAAAATCCGGTTCACAGATTACAACCAGATTCGTATCATTGCAGTTTTTTAATATCTCCTGTACGCACCTGCCATCCGAAAACCCGAAAATAAAGTAGATCCCATAATCCCGTATCTGGTAGCGTTTGGCATACAGTTCTGCTGCCATCTGCGGATCTTGTCTGCTATTTAAATGCCAGACCCTGTTATTCCCCTTTACCCATGGGATCTGCATCCCATTTTCTGCAGTTTCTATTCCCGCTCTGCCTGCTGCCCTATCTATCTCAAATTTTTTTATTTTCTCTGCTAATATCGGATATCTTTGCTCAAATGCAATCAAATTTTTTTCAAATAGTTCCATTTTTATAACCCATCCATCCTGTTTTAATTATTTTGAAAATAGAACTGTGTAAATAGCACTGCCTTTCCCAACAGACAGTCTGCCATTCCGATCATATCCTGATTTTGATAACTTTCTAATAATTCACGCAGCATCAGTAATGTGAAGTTCCCTGCTGCCTGTACCTGTTCGCTGGTCTGATTCTGTATCATATTCTGAAAAATAAGCAGCAGTTCTTTTACCTGTTGCATTGCCTCCTGCTCTCTGTTCTGGTATAACGCTATCACTGTTTCACTTATTTTTTTCTGTAAGACATTTTCATCCATGAGTTCGATTACCCTTACTTTTTATAATTTTAGAGAAAAAAAAACCGGCAGTAAACTGCCGGTTTTTTAATTGAATTACTGTAACAGAGATAATACACCCTGAGTAGACTGGTTAGCCTGAGCAAGCATAGACTGTCCTGCCTGAGCAAGGATGTTGTTCTTGCTGTACTCAACCATCTCTTCAGCCATATCTGTATCACGGATACGAGACTCTGCTGACTGAGTATTCTCAGCGATGTTATCAAGGTTAGCGATGGTGTGCTCTAAACGGTTCTGTAATGCACCTAAGTAAGAACGCTGTGCAGATACTACAGAGATAGCTCCCTGAATATTGCTCATAGCAGATCCTGCTGATTTGAAAGATGTTACCTGTAATCCGCTAACACCAATTCCACCTGCTGACATAGCGTTGATAGAAATTGTGATAGCCTGTCCACAGATAGCACCAACCTGAAGGCTCTTCTTTGTAAAGTTACCATCAATTAAGTTCTGAGTATTGAACTGAGTTGTAGAAGAAATTCTGTTAATCTCAGATGTTAACTGATCGATCTCAGCCTGGATAGCTCCTCTATCAGCTGTTGTATTGGTATCGTTTGCTGCCTGAGTAGCTAACTCGTTCATACGCTGTAAGATAGAGTGAGTCTCATTTAATGCACCCTCAGCAACCTGGATTAAAGAAACACCGTCCTGAGCGTTGTCAGAAGCTTTGTTTAATCCACGGATCTGGCTTCTCATTTTCTCAGAAATTGTTAAACCAGCAGCATCATCACCTGCACGGTTGATTCTGTAACCAGAAGATAATTTCTCAGAAGACTTTGCCTGAAGTCCTGTTGTGATACCTAACTGTCTGTTAGCGTTCATAGCTGTAAGATTGTGCTGTACTACCATAATTCATTTTCCTCCTTGAATTTACTGCGGCTTCCATGCCGCATCATCTTATTTTTGCAGCTTTCCTTCCCGGCCGTACGCTCCATTCTGTTCCACTGCCAAGTAACTTTTTCAAGTAATGTTCATCATCACTTTGTTTACTTGTATTATATATCGGATGTTCATCCCGATACTTTATAGTAAAAAAGAAATTTTTTTCTTTTTTCTATCTCTATTTCTTTTTGTCCGTAAACACCGGCTCGCCATAGTTTGTCTTCATCATATTTTTATAATACTGATTTACAACACGCTGGCTCTTGCGGACTTCTCTGACCTGTTTATGTACAGATGCAAATTTTTTTGTCATTAAATCTTTATTGCGTGCTTCCTGTACCTGTATGGTTGCACTTTTACTGGTTAATTTACGGATATAATCCTGCATCTGCGCTATCTCATCACGATAAAGATCCTGATGATTCTTCAAGTCATCTTTTACCCGGTCAAACAGTTCCTGAAAACCATCATCCAACAGATCCAGCTGTTCGATCTGCTTTGACTTTTCCTCTACTGTCTTATCAAAATCATCCGGATCTAATGCCGGATTTTCCAGTTCTTCACTCTGCCTGATATTTAATTCCATAATGGCATCTAATATCTCACTCTTTTTTTTCAGGCTCTGTATCATAACCGGAATATATTGGTTTTTCTCCATCTTTTCCATATCCTTACTGCTGTGTATGTGCCAGCTTCATAACCTGTATCCAGGTATCACGCATGGTACGAAGATGTTTTAATACTTCTTCCATGATTTCCTTATCTTTTTTCATGTTTGCTTCCTGTAAGCGCATCATCAGATAATTATATACCTCATTAAAGTCTTTTGCCACCGGATATTTATGATTTAATGTACTCTGGAACTCTTCTATAATGTGCTCTACTTTCATAATATTGTCATGTGCTTTTTGAATATCTTTTGCTTCGATCGCTTCAATCGCGATATTTGCAAACTTTATCGCACCTTCATAAAGCATCAATGTCAATTCTGCCGGTGATGCAGTCATAACTTTGTTATTTGCATACGCTGCGTATCCCTTGTTAGCCAACATAAATCATTTCCTCCATGTGTTATATAATTTTAGATATAATTTTCTTTATGTCACAAATATCTGTCCCACATCTATGTGGGGCAGATATTTAAATTTTATCACTCTCTTTTTTATTTTACCACCATTTTCAGCAATTTTATCAACCTCCAAACAGGTTGGATAATGAAGATGTCTGGCTCTGTAATTTAGACAATGCTGTCTCCATTGCAGAGAACTTCTTGTAATATGCGTCCTCCTGATCCTGCAGTTTCTGCTCCCACTTTTTGATCGTGGTAGTGTAATCACTGTATTCGGATGCCATCTCTTTATCATTGTATACTTTATAAATACTGCTTAAAGTTGAAGATTTCATCTTCGTTCCAATTGCATCGTATAAATTGGTCGTAAGCTGCTGCATAAAGGAAACGACCGTATCCGGATCAGAGTTGATCATTGCCATCAGCTTATCTTCGTTTCCGGAAGTTGCTGTATCGTCCTCATCACCGTCAATATGATATGCATTCTGCTGATTCTCCGGTGCATTCAAGAAACCCAGTGTCTTGATTCCAAAACTTGACAGATAATATTTCTTGCCATCAATCGTAACCGGCTGACTCATGGCATTTGTCATCAGATTCATGACGCTCTCCAGGCTGTCATCACGACGGAGCAATGAAGATTTAATTTTCTCTTCCCACTTCTCAACCTCAGAATCAGACATTGCACTCTTTTCATCATCTGTCAAAGGCTCATATCCCTTTGCCGTATCTGCGTTGTAAAGTGATGTCATTTCGTTGATCAGAGAGTTGTACTGTGTCAGGAAACTCTTGATTTTATCGTAAATTGCCTGTGTATCGGTCGCAGTTGTGACGGTAATCGCATTGGTATCCCCATCTCCGGTTGCCTGCATTGCAGTAATGGAAAGTCCGTTGATAGAGTAGGTATTCAGTGAACTGGTGTATGTAATACCGTTTAATTTAATTTCAGAATCACAGCCATCAATCTTCTTAGCACCTGAGTTTGTTAATGTAGAACTCTGATCAAGGATCCTCTGTGAATCCTGTACTTTGTTTACAAATGCAGCCAAAGCTGTTGTATAATCCGATGAAGTCGAATCCATCGCAGCCAGATCTGCAAGTACCGAATTGTCATCCATTTTTTTCTGTGCAGTAGTCATAGCAGTCTGATTCTCGGTAATTTTCTCTGCATACTTGTTAGTTACCTCTGTAACTGCACTTGCACCGCCACTCTGATATGCCTGCTGGATGGAAGAGATAATATTCTTTCTTGAATATGTATCAGTGTCATTCAAAGAATCCTCAGCACTCTCATATACATTAACCTTCTCAATATTAGAGGTCAATTTGGAAATAACTTCATCGGTAAGTGTATCCTTATGATTCTCCCTGAACCTGCTCAGTAGATCTGCTGCACGGGTTGTATCAGACAATGCTGTATTTCCATGACTGTAAGTTGTCTTAACTTCTTTTTTCTGATCTTCTGTAACTGTCGCTGTTCTTCCATTGCTAACCGCATTGCCATCGCTGTCGATTTCTGTAAATGTGTTATTATCCAGCTTATAAGTTTTTCCATCAGATCCAGTATATTTTCCAGCATCATTAGACGTATAGACAATACCATCATCATCTGTGTACTGCGTATAACCCTTTTGTGTTACATCTGCCTGATAATAGTTTGTAGTCTCCTTCATGGCAAGCTTCGCTACCTGTCCATCCGGCATCGTACATGCATAATACTCATTGCCATCACTGTCTTTTTCGCCAGTCGGCTTATAAACCAGACCTGCTCCTGAATCTACATAATTACCATCTGCATTTTTTGTGTATGTATTACCGCCATCATCCGTTGCAGTCGTGATTGCCTGAATGTATTTCTTATCTTTTCCACTGCTATATTCATAGATAATGCTTCCATCATCTAAGGTAGTTGACTTTTCGTATACATTACCAGATGAATCTATCACAGAATTCACTCTCTGCGTTGCCCTCATGCCAAGTAAAGTTTTAAGTTTCTTCTGATCATCATCAGATAAACCACTGTTTTTTAACGCATCCATCATCTCTGTATATGCCGTTGCATATCCATATGCAGATGAAAGATTCGCATTCTGCCCTGATGCTGTCTTATATGCTTTCTGCGCATCCTGATATTTCTGAATGGCCTTCACTACATTCTGCTCCAACTTAGTGTCATTTGCATCATAGTACTGTGTATAAGACTTGTATGTTGCATTCGTCGCATCTGAGCCAACAGCCAGTCCCATCTGATACAGTGCTCTTGCACCTTCTGTATTTCCACCGGTCAGAGTGAAATCATTATCTTTTCCGGTATCTTTAGAACTAATGAAGATACGATGATTTGTCTCATCAAAGTTTGCACTGACACCGGCATCTTTTAATGAAGCGATCACATCACCAACAGTCGATCCCTGTGTCACTGTAATCTCTTTTGTTGTACCATCACCCTTTGTCAGATTGATCTTTGCATCTCCACCTGTATAACCTAGTTCAGCAAGTGTTGTGGATGTCGTCGTCTTGCTTGAAAGCTGTGCTCCGGTCAGATAACCCGCCTGCGCAACTTTAAGAATATTTAGCTGTTGTGTTCCGGTCGGTGCATTATTTCCTGCCTTTACCGTTGCTTTGGTAGAATCGGAAACAGTTGTTGATTTTAAATTATATGCGGTAGATAATTTCATGCTGCCGACGCTGCTGTAAAGACTGTAAATCTTCGTATTCAGTGTTTTCCACGCATCCTGCTTCCAGGATAATTTTGTCTGTGCCTTTTTGTATTTATTCGTCTTATAGTTGTATGAAGATACCAGAGCTGAAATGATAGCTTCTGTATCAAGACCTGATGTCAAACCGGTAATTCTGATTGGCATATTATCACTCCTATCTGATGAAACTTTTCATCTGTTATTATATACTCTGCAGACAGACTGTACTGTCTTTGTTTACATTTTCTCGTCCACTAAAAGTCCTGCGACTTCCCAGACCTTCGCGATCATGTCAAGTGTTTTCTCCGGCGGATATTCCTTTAAGACTTCTTTTGTGTCTTTGTCCACAATCTTGATCATAACGCGGTTCGTGGCATCGTGGATGCCAAAGACTGCTTCCGAATTGTGTGCTCTCTTATTGATCTCTTCTACAGCTTTCCGGATCTGGGTGTTATTTCCTGCTCCTACGAGTGTTTCCTGCTCCTCATTCTTGTCGTTTCTGGCACTCAGACTGTTTTTGGTATCCGTACTGTTTTTGTTTTCTGCCTTCCATGGAGTCGTGATGTTCTCCACTGTCTGCGTTGTGCCGCCTGTAGCACTTCCGCTGCCTGCAGCACTGCTATTTCCTGCTGCAGCTGCCTCTACGGATTTGCCGTAAGATGCTGTCGATGTTTCCTGTATCCGTTGAACTCCCATGATCCTGACCTCCGTTTCCATGGTATCCACAACTTCTTTCTGCTGTGTTTCACACTTCCCTGTGTCTATCTGTGCACGCCGGCTATATTACAACCCGTATGCTAACTTACTTAATCTGTGATTTATATCGGTTTCTTTGCGCATAAAATTAATACCGGAGCCGCATTTTTCTGCCTGTATAATAGAATACACGCTCCGAGGTCATTCTATTATCATGAATTATGTGCTCCGGTATTTTCTTAGAGCAGATCTTTTAAGGATGCGATCGCATCGATATTAAGAGCTGCCTTATTTTCATTCTGAATCTGAAGATATACTTCCTTGCGGTATATCGGCACTTCTTTCGGCGCAGATATACCGATTTTTACCTGATCTCCGCGGATTTCAAGCACTGTGATCTCGATATTGTTATTTACCACCAGAGACTCACCTTTTTTTCGTGTCAATGCCAGCATTTTTATTCCTCTGCTTTCTTTCTGCCTTTTACGGCTTCATATACATTAAACTTGATCGGATAATCATCCTCAACAATCACCTGACAGCCCTTTCTGGTATCTGTATTGATCACCAGAGGAGCCTTTAAATTAACAGTTGTATCTTTTTTATCCGCCGCTGCCGTGAGCGTTACAAGTATGTAGGTATTGTCTTCTGTAAGTTTTCCAAGCGGTATCAGCATCTCGTCACTAACCGATGGAGCATAATCCGGTTTGATCTCATTTGGATGCATGACCGGAAACGCAATTTCCGGTTCATCCATAGACTGAAACCACATAATCGAGGACGGTGTTCTCTCTTTTTCCTTATCAAAAATCAATGTGAATTTTTTCAGATCCGGGAATCCGATCATCCCATTCTCTAAGGTAATGATCTTCTCCTCATCGATATCTATCTCCCCAAAAAGCCTTGTGTTCGCTTTCATTCCCTTTTCCTCCTGATGCAGATCACGACACGCATTCTAAAAATAGTGCTGTCATTTTGCTGTTAATCCATTTTACAGATAGCTGAGCAGTGTCACCTGATTTACTTTTGAAGCTGCCTGCAGTGATGACTGATAAGCAGTGTATGCCGCTGTATACTCCAGAATGATATCTGAAAGTTCTCTATCTTCGTTCTTGGACTTTAACTCTTCCATCGTTTCCTGCTCATTTGACATACGGTTTTTCGTCAGTGCAAGGCTCTGTCCTTTGCTTCCGACATCCGTTAATGCAAGATTAACTTTCTGCAGATAAGTATCACATTTTCCAATGTAGCTGTTATAGAGCTTTTGCATATTATCATTGGCATAATCGCGCTCTTTTTGGGCTGCTGCAATCCACTCTTCCAAGCTTGCCTGGCAGTCATCCGAAGAATATTCCTGCATTTTCTTCATAGTTTCCAGGTCAGTGACTTTCTGTTCTGCGTCAAGTGAACGCCGTACTGCATCGATCAGCTCATCGACATCTCTGCTGAGCCCCTGATCAAACACGCTTGATGCCTCTGTATTGACGGTAAGTGTCTGGTTTGCTGCCACCACATAATCAATATCCTGATAGATCTGATTGCCATTTTTATCATACTTTTCATATTTTAATTTATTATTTGTGACTGTGATATTCGTACAGTTGTAATAATATTCCGGACGGAGCTCTCCATTCGTAAATCCTGTCTTCGTATAGGAAATATCAAGAGATGCTTTATTGGTGGAAAGTGTATCTGCGGCTGATTTGCTGAATACCATTTCTCCGGTACCGCGGATCAGCACTGCCTCCCCATCTGCAATGTCATAGGACTTCGGTGTAGCTGTTGATGCCGCAAGCCATTTGTCATAGGAATCATATACGGTCACATTCATATTCCCGGTCTGCTTCGTTCCTGCTGCATCCGTATAATGATAACTAACCGCTGTCTTTGTTCCATTTGCAGATATCTTTTTCGTCGTTCCTGCCGCATCCGTGGTATCCAGGCTGTCAATTCCATCATATCCAAGACGAATTCTGTTGTAAGCCGCCTGGGTTGGAGAAGCGATCTTCGTTTTGTCCTTCACATCCGTCTGATTTCCCGGAACGATAACATCATTTCCATAATATCTGTATTCCTGCAGATCAGAATATGACATATTCTGGGTGATCTCATATGCCGTCTTTTGTTCGTCCTGCGTGAATGTCAGCTTTTTATTTGTGCGGTATCCGGTAAATACTGTTCTGCCGGCATAATCTGCATTTCCTTCTGAATATACTTTATCTCGCAGTTTTTCCAACTGTGCCAGGATCGTCTTTCTGTTATCTGTTGTAAGTGAGTCCTGCGCACCGTATTCACACTGGGTACGGATCGTCTTGATAACGTCCTGCATACTGGAAATTGCAGTCTCCGTTACATCTAACCATGACTCTGCATCCGGAATGTTCTTCTCGTAGTACTGGTCGATCTCACTTAAGGTACTGCGTAGACGGAGTGCACGGATCGCTGTTACCGGGTCATCAGAAGGACGCTGTATTTTTTTCTGGCTGGTCATCTGATTGTTCAGTGTGTCCACATTTCCTTTATTGCCATTGATATTAATGGATGTATTATGCAATATGATATTATTTGTAATACGCATTGCCATTTCCTCCTGTTATAAATCCGTTTATACTCCGGTCTCCTCGATCAGTTTGTCATATACTTCTGCCATGACTGAGATCATCTTGGATGATAAGTTGTAAGCATTCTGGAACTTGATCAGATCAAGTGCTTCCTCATCCTCATCCACGCCGGAAACAGACATTCTCTGTGTCTCAAGTGCTGCCTGAATATTTGCGTAATTGTTATTGAAAATAGTAGACTGCTGTGTATCGATCGAAATATCAGAAATCATACATTTCAAAAATCCTGATGCATTTCCTGCACGGAATAAAACCGTATCACTCTTTAATTTTGCCAGATCTTCTACCAGTTTATACTTATCTACACCATCTTCTGTATCTGTTTTATACTGTGCAGCCAGTTTGGATGAATCCTTTACGCAAAGTGAAGATACACAGATATTAGATGCTGTCAGTTTGTAATATGAACTGGCA
>ULXP01021801.1_pt1 | contig 36503 bp, 31 predicted proteins | sample 1961351 | NCBI WGS metagenome assembly ULXP01 (sample SAMEA4835840, study PRJEB28245) | human gut metagenome | biome: gut microbiome; material: fecal sample | place: Denmark | collected 2008 | reverse complement strand
CTGAGGTACCGGAACCGGACACAGAAAAGCCTGGAACTGAGATGCCGGAACCAGACACCGAAAAACCTCAACCTGAGCACAAACATAGTTATGTCCTGCAGAAAACGACAGAGTCAACCTGTATGGCGGAAGGAGAAAAAATATATTCCTGTGCATGTGGTGATGTCTATACAGAGAAGATTGCAAAGAAAACGCATACACCAGAGAAAAATCTGACGCCGGCAGAGCCGGGCAGCGATGGAAAGATTGTGACTAAGTGCAGTGTATGTAATACAGTACTGCAGCAGGAGACGATCAATGCACCTAAGACAATAAAATTGTCGAAAGCGCGTTATATTTATGATGGAAAATCGAAAAAACCTGTTGTTAATGTGATAGATAATAAGGGACAGGTGATCTCAGGTGATTTCTATAAGATTTCATACCGGAATAATAAGAAGATCGGAAAAGCGACTGTGACCGTTAGATTTCAGGAAAATTATACGGGCACATTAAAAGGGACGTTTGAAATTTGTCCGAAAGGAACTTCTGTCACTAACATAAAAAGTGGGGAAAAAGCATTTTCGTTAAAATGGAAAAAACAGACGTCGCAGACGCGCGGGTATGAGATTGCATATGCAACCGATGCATCGTTTCGTAAAAAGAGCACAAAGACGGTAGTGATCAAAAGCAATAAGACTACATCGAAAGAAGTCAAAGGATTAAAGCCGGGTAAGAAATATTATGTAAAAGTACGCACCTATAAAGAAGTAAAATCCGGTTCCAAAAAAGTGAAAATTTATTCAGACTGGTCGAAAACAAAATCAGTTCGGATAAAGAAATAGAATGAAAGAAAAACCACAGTCAGAGAAATGGGGAGCAACAAATATCTGACTGTGGTTTTTTATGAAATGTCTGGGTGTGTCTGGTATTTTTTGATGCGTCTTCTAAGGCTTTCCATATCGATCGGTTCAAAAATAAGATCATTGATCAGATCAGACAATATGGCATTTCGAACCTGTGCCAGATTACCTTCTTTACAAATTGCAATAATAGGAGTTGACAAAGCCAAGGACTCGTGGCTTAATTCATCCCATAATTGTATTCCGTCATCCTCAGTTTCAGATACATCTATGAAAACGGCAGCAACGAGGTTATTTTTATCCATAATAGTATACCGTATTTCTGCAATAGAAGATATTTTTATGAGCCTGTCCGGATAAGAATGGGCAAACTTTAAAGTGGAAGCGACATTTCTGGAATGTGTGTATAATAAAATGTTCCTTATGGCGGTGTCAGGTTTTGGCGTGGAGACACCATATTCGGAAAAGCATTGTTTTCCAGATTTCTTTGAAGTGTCAAGTGCAGTATCTGCTTTCTGAAAAAGTGTAGTGTAGGAAGCCTCATAAGGTTCTGTGAAAGCGATACCGATACTGATTGTAACATTTTCAGGAATGGATAAAGCTTCTTTATCTAAAATTGCATCTAAAAGGTCCTGGGCTTTTTCGTAAATGGCCTGTTTGGAGGTTACGTTCCGCACAAAGACAACAAATTCATCGCCTCCGATGCGGCCAACGATATCAGAACCGGAAAAGTGAGATGCGAGAATACCTGCCATGACAGAAATTGTATGATCGCCCATTTTATGACCGTAAATGTCGTTGACTGCTTTGAAATTATCAATATCTATGGCAAACAGTGCATGTAATTCTTCCGGTGCAGACATCAGTAAATGGGAAATCGTGTGCTCAGTAGTTGTTTTGTTCAGCAGATGTGTCATTTCATCGACTTCTGATCTGATCCGCAATTCTTCCTGCTTTTTTAGAATGTTGTTAAGCCTGCGGTTGGTTTTTAAAATGTTATCAATGCGCAGACGCGCAATCGCAGGTTCTACAGGTTTACTGATAAAGTCGCTTGCACCTAATTCAAATGCCTTTGTCTGTACTTCCGGAGTATTTGTTGTTGTGAGAATTACAACCGGGATTTTTTGAAACACCGGCATTTCCTGCCTGTGGGTTAAAACGTCAAAACCATCCATTCCAGGCATGACGAGATTTAAAAGGACGAGGTCGATCGTGTCCTGTTTTTCTTCGAGCATCTGCAGACATTCCTCGCCGGAAGATACTTCAAGAATGTTGAAGTTCGAAGAAAATATTTCATTTAAAACAGCACGCTGTAAGCGTGAATCATCGACAATTAACAGAGTTTCTATTGGCTGTTCCATATTTAAAATCCTTCGTATGAATTGTAAATTATCCCGCCCAGAGCAATTGGGTACTATTTATACTGTAACACGGAAAATGATGGTATGCAATGAAAAAGAATGGAGAAAGAATAAAACCGTTGACAAATCGGGGGTAAGTGCATAAACTAGAGTAAGCGAATAACTTATCAGCATAAATAGGGTAAGGGCGTTGAGCGGGAAGAGTAAGAAATCAGAGTGCTGACAGAGAGAGACTGCCATCGGCTGCAAGCAGTTTTCAGAGAGAGATTTCCGAAGTGCCTCCGTGAGTCTGTCCGGGGAAAAGGTTTTATCTGCCAATATAGTATCCGGATACGAGTAACACGCGTTAAGTGTATTGAGTGAGGATCAAAAGATCCTTAAGTTAGAGTGGAACCACGGATTATTTCGTCTCTTAGAGATGAGATAATCCGTTTTTTTTCGCGGGTAGTGAAGAAAATCGCATGGCTGCGTGCAGGCATGAAAAAGCACTGCGGTAACATGGTCCAGGAAAGGGGATGCCAGTTTTGGGAATTATCAGTCATATGAAAGAAGAATTTACGGTGATAAAGGAGCGGGATCCGGCGATTAAGTCGCCAATGGAAGTATTGCTTTATCCGAGTTTTCGCGTTATGTTAAGTTACAGACGTGCACATAAGCTGTATTTAAAAGGACATTTCTTCTGGGCAAGATTTATTTCACAGAGAGCAGCGAGAAAAACGGGAATTGAGATACATCCTGGAGCAACGATCGGAAAAGGATTTTTTATCGATCATGGAAGTGGTGTGATCATTGGAGAAACAGCAATCGTTGGGGACAATGTTACTTTGTATCAAGGTGTGACATTAGGCGGCACCGGAAAAGAGACCGGAAAACGTCATCCGACAATCGGGGATAACGTCATGATCAGTGCAGGCGCAAAGATCATCGGTTCCTTCACGGTTGGGGAAAATTCCAAAATCGGAGCGGGAAGTGTGGTCATAGAGGAAGTGCCGCCAAACTGTACAGTAGTTGGTGTCCCGGGAAGAATCGTAAAACGTGACAATGTGAAGATGCCGCGCAGCGATATGGATCAGTGCCATTTGCCGGATCCGGTCAAAGAGGATATTACCGTACTGCAGAGGGAAAATGCAGAACTGGTCAACCGTGTGCTTGATCTTGAGCAGGCGGTCCGGATTTTAAGTGCCGATACGCAAAAAACAAAATAAAATTGCATTTTGCTTCGCAAAACAAGGAGTAAAATCCTCTGCTCATCAGAGGATTCGCATTTTGCTTCGCAAAACAAGGAGGATTATATATATGGAAAATAGATTTCAATTTTATAACACATTGACAAGAAAAGTAGAGACGGTGATCCCGCATGAGGATGGAAAAATCGGTATGTATACCTGTGGACCGACCGTTTATCATTTTGCACATATCGGTAACCTCAGAAGCTACATCATGGAGGATGTGTTGGAAAAATCGCTCCGTTATGTGGGATATGATGTGAAACGTGTCATGAATATCACGGATGTGGGACATTTATCTTCTGATGCAGATACCGGGGAAGATAAGATGTTAAAAGGTGCTAAAAGAGAGCACAAAACGGTGATGGAGATCGCAAAATATTATACGGACGCTTTCTTTAGTGACTGTAAAAAGTTAAATATCAAAACGCCGGATGTTGTAGAACCGGCAACGAACTGTATTCCAGAGTTTATTCACATGATCGAGGTGCTGCTTGAAAAGGGTTATGCTTATGTGGCAGGTGGAAATGTTTATTTTGACACTTCTAAATTAGACGATTATTATGTGTTTTCTTCCCAGAGCGAGAAAGAACTGTTAGTCGGCGTCCGCGACGATGTGGAAGAGGATGTGAACAAGAAAAATAAAAATGATTTTGTACTCTGGTTTACAAAGTCAAAATTTGAGGATCAGGCACTCAAATGGGATAGCCCATGGGGTGTTGGATATCCGGGATGGCATATTGAGTGTTCCTGTATCAGCATGAAACATTTAGGAGAATATGTGGACATTCACTGCGGTGGTGTGGACAATATTTTCCCGCATCATACGAATGAAATCGCGCAGTCCGAGAGTTATCTTGGTCATACATGGTGCAAATACTGGTTCCATGTACAGCATTTAAATGACAAATCTGGAAAGATGAGTAAATCCAAAGGAGATTTCCTTACGGTATCCCTGCTGCAGGAAAAAGGTTATGATCCGATTGTATACCGTATGTTCTGTCTGCAGTCCCATTACAGAAAACCATTAGAGTTTTCTTATGAAGTATTAGACAACATGGCTGCAGCTTATAAAAAACTGACCAAGCGGATTGCAGAGTTAAAAGATGAGGGAAATGTGCAGCAGGATAAATTTGATGCATATAAAGCAAAATTTGAGGATGCGATCAGCAATGATTTAAATACATCCATGGCGATCACGATCATTTATGATCTTCTTAAAGATGATATGAACGACAAGACAAAACTTGCACTGATCAATGATTTCGATAAAGTATTATCTTTAAATCTGACCACGGCACAGGCAGATGCGAAAGAGGAGATCGATGTAGAATTAGAAAGCTATGTACTTGCAAAGATTGAGGAACGTAAGGAAGCAAAGAAAGCAAAAGATTTTGCAAAAGCAGATGCAATCCGTGATGAACTGTTAGAAAAAGGCATTGTACTGAAAGATACCAGAGAAGGTGTGATCTGGCACAAAGCGTGAGAGAGAGGAATTGCCGATGCAGAAAGGAATAGACTCTTATATCAAAGAAAAGTTTGGAATCAGTGAAGTGGATATCCGGACATATTCGCCGCTTACGTTAGCATATATCGGAGATGGAATATTTGATCTGGTGATCCGGTCAGTTGTCGTCGGAAAAGGAAATACGAGAGCGGGAGAACTTCATAAACGGACAAGCCAGATTGTAAAAGCACACACACAGGCGGAAATGATCGAAAAATTACTTCCACTTCTGACTGAGGAAGAGGCGGAAGTGTACCGCCGTGGAAGAAATGCAAAGTCACCGACAATGGCGAAAAATGCCACGATGTCAGATTACCGGAAAGCAACCGGATTTGAGGCGCTGATGGGGTATCTGTATTTAAAAGATGAATTTGAACGTCTGGTAGAACTGGTAAAGAACGGTGTGGATGAGCTTGCACTTAAAATGTAAAAGGAGAGAGCAATGGGCTACGAAGAGCTGAAAATAGAGGGGCGCAATGCCGTGTTGGAGGCATTCCGTTCCGGAAAAACAATTGACAAATTATTTGTGTTAGACGGTTGTCAGGATGGTCCGGTGCGCACGATTGTCAGAGAAGCAAAGAAACATGACACGATCGTGCAATTTGTGGAAAAAGAGCGTCTGGACCAGCTTTCCGAGACGAAAAAGCACCAGGGTGTGATCGCGGTTGCCGCGGCATATGAGTATGCTGAGGTGGAGGATATGTTAAAGCTGGCAGAAGAAAAGGGTGAGCCTCCATTTTTATTCATTCTGGATAATATCGAGGATCCTCATAATCTGGGTGCAATCATCCGTACTGCAAATCTTGCCGGTGCACACGGTGTCATTATTCCAAAACGCCGTGCGGTCGGTCTGACGGCGACTGTGGCAAAGACGTCTGCCGGGGCAATCAATTATACGCCGGTTGCGAAAGTAACAAATCTGACCGCAACAATGAAGGAGTTAAAGGACAAGGGAATGTGGTTTGTCTGTGCGGACATGGATGGAACCTGTATGTATGATCTGGATTTGAAAGGACCAATCGGTCTTGTGATCGGCAGTGAAGGTGAGGGTGTTGGCAGACTGGTGCGTGAGAACTGTGATTTCGTTGCATCTATTCCAATGAAAGGTGATATAGATTCTTTGAATGCATCGGTGGCGGCAGGCGTGCTTGCCTATGAAATTGTGCGGCAACGCATGCGGTAAAAAGTACCGCATGCAATAGAAAATATTGCAAGGGTAGATATTGTATGATATCAGGAGTCTTGGGAGGAACATGTTAGAGTCATATCAGGATTTGACAGACGAGCAGTTGATTGCGACACTGAAAAACAGCAGTGATGCAGACGGAAAGATCATGGATTATATTTTAGATAAATATAAACCTCTGGTCCGCAAAAAGGCAAATGCAGTATTTCTGATCGGTGGGGAGACAGAAGATCTGATCCAGGAGGGAATGATCGGTCTGTTTAAAGCAATCAGAGATTACGATGGTACGAAAGAAACATCTTTTTTTCATTTTGCGGAATTGTGCATCACAAGACAGTTATATAAAGCAGTTGAGGCGTCGAACCGGAAAAAGCATGCACCGCTTAATTCATACATTTCTTTCTATTCAGAAAACAATGAAAACGGATATCCGCTGGCGGAAACACTGACAATGGATGGAATCGGTAATCCGGAGCAGATGATGATCGATCAGGAAAATGTGACGCAGTTCTGGGAACAGCTTCGGACACATTTAAGTAAGATGGAACGGGAAGTATTAGATCAGTATCTTGCAGGATTTCATTATCAGCAGATCGCAGAAAAGATGGGAAAATCGCCAAAATCTATTGATAATGCACTTTCGCGCATCAAGGCCAAAATTCGGGATACAAATCCGGAAATGGGAAAGATGTAGAAGATCCGCAGTCTTTTTTGAAGATTGTCACGAAAAATATTTGTATATGTTGCATAAAAAATAAATGAGAAAATTGTAACATTTGTGAACACTTATTGATAAAATCATGCTATTATAATGACTGTAAAAACCCCCCAATACATTATATATAATTTTTGCTATACCCCATAGTAAAAATACCTTCTCCTAAAAAAGACAGCATCGGCTGTCTTTTTTGCTATATAAAAAATGTACTTTAACACGAGCAAAGCGTAAAAACGTTGACAACCGGGAGAGATTAGGCTAGACTGAACAAGTCGATAAAATTTAATAGAAAACAACGCAGAGGGACTGCATGTCCGGGAGATTGCCCGGAGGGATTGCAGTTGAGAAGGTTAAAACCTGACTCTTTGAACCTGTCAGTTAATACTGTCGTAGGGAGCGTATTGGGAAGATGAAATCTCCTGTCGCACTTGCGGCAGGAGATTTTTTGATGCCTGCAGTCCCCTTCATGCGAAAAAGGAGAAAACGTATGGAACAGTATACCACACAGATGGATGCCGCACGCAGAGGAATCGTGACGAAAGAATTAGAGATTGTAGCAAAAAAAGAGCGGATGACGGTAGAAGAACTGATGCCGCTTGTAGCAGAGGGAAAAGTTGCAATTTGTGCCAATAAGCACCATACCTGTATTGATCCGGAGGGCGTCGGATCCATGCTGCGCACGAAGATTAATGTTAATCTTGGGGTATCGAGAGACTGCAAGGATTATGATGTGGAGATGGAAAAGGTCATGGCGGCTGTTAATATGGGTGCACACGCCATTATGGACTTGTCCTCTCACGGAAATACGATTCCATTCCGGAGAAAACTGACTGCGGAATGTCCGGCAATGATCGGTACGGTGCCAATCTATGATTCTGTGATCCATTACCAGAGAGATCTTGCAACATTGACCGCGAAAGATTTTATTGATGTGGTACGTCTGCATGCGGAAGATGGTGTGGATTTTGTAACACTGCACTGTGGAATCACAAGAAAGACGATTGAGCAGATCCGTAAACATAAACGCAAAATGAATATCGTCTCCCGCGGAGGTTCTCTTGTATTTGCATGGATGTGCATGACAGGGGAGGAAAATCCGTTTTATGAATATTATGATGAAATCCTTGAAATCTGCCGTGAACATGATGTTACCATTTCACTTGGAGATGCCTGCCGTCCGGGCTGTCTTGCGGATGCATCCGATGTGTGCCAGATTGAAGAATTAGTAAGGCTTGGTGAGTTGACAAAACGTGCCTGGGAGAAGGATGTACAGGTTATGGTAGAGGGTCCGGGACATATGCCGATGGATCAGATTGCAGCAAATATGAAGATCCAGCAGAGTATCTGCATGGGAGCACCATTTTATGTATTAGGACCGCTTGTCACTGATATCGCACCGGGATATGACCATATTACGTCTGCAATCGGTGGAGCGATTGCAGCACAGAACGGAGCGGCATTCTTATGTTATGTCACACCGGCGGAGCATCTGGCACTTCCGAATGTAGAAGATGTAAAACAGGGAATCATCGCATCAAAGATCGCAGCGCATGCTGCAGATATCGCAAAGGGAGTCCGTGGAGCGAGAGAGATTGACGATAAGATGGCAGATGCAAGACGTGTCTTAGACTGGGATGCACAGTGGGAATGTGCAATAGATCCGGAAACTGCAAAGGCAATCTGGAACAGCAGAAAACCGGAGCATGAGGATACCTGTTCCATGTGTGGAAAATTTTGTGCTGTGCGAAGCATGAACAAAGCATTAGCAGGAGAATACATTGACATTTTGTAAAAAAGAGTAGAGGCAGTATTCCGTCTTATGTTATAATAAAAAATGTTTCAATCAGTCGGTGATCAGATGAAAAAAATATATTTGGTTGACAGTGAGAACGTAGGAGATATATGGGTGCCGTTACTGGTAGCATCACAGCCTGATGAGGAAGTGATCGTATTTTATACGCAGAAAAGCCCGCATATGAATTATGAGAATGTGAGGTTGCTGAAGGAGACGGACAAAGAAGCAAAATTTATAAAATGCTTTGAGGGAAGCAATGCACTTGATTTCCAGCTTGTCACGCAGCTGGGGTATCTGTTGTGTGAGAATCAGGAAAACAGCTATGTGATTATTTCAAATGATACCGGATTTGATGCGGCAGTTCGCTATTGGAAACAGCGGAACATGCCGGTGCAGCGCTTGAGCGGAAAGGAATTAAACCGCAGATTGCAGCAAAAATTAAGACCGGACGGGGAAAAGGCAAATGCCTTTGAAGCGGAGAGAGAAGCTGCAGGAGATGTGCCGGGGATTCTTGAAAATGAAGTTGAAACTGTGTCAGATGAGGAAAAAGTGACAGTGGAGACAAATGATGCAGCCGAGGTGGAAACTGCAGAAATAAAAGAAGCAGGGCACATAGAAAAAAATGAAGAAGTAAAAGAACAGACAGAATCAGGAGAAATTCAGATGGAGATACCGGATGAAATAATAAAACCTGATGAAACTGAGGATACAAGCCAGCCGATCGAATTGGAGAATGCAGAAACAGACCAGAAGATATCTGATCCGGATGAACTGCAGGAGCTTTTGTCAGAAACATTAAATGAAGTCGTGGAAGCAGTTCCAAAGACAGAAATTTCAAAGGAACAGGATGAGGTCATCCGTAGTCTGCTCACTTGTATCAGTAAGGATCGTCTTGCTGATTTTCATAATGCACTGGTATTGTTCTTTGGGGAAGAAACCGGAAAGGAACTTTATCAGGAGGCAAAAAACAGTTCTGCATATGCAATCTGTCGTGTGAATCAGACTGCAATCAGTGAGGAAGAGAAATTTGATGTATACTGTCAGACGGTATTTGCTTACAGTGATCCGAAACTGGACTGCCCGGAGGATTTTTCTTCATTTTTGTATAAGGCAAATGCAAAGCGAAAGAATCTCAATTCATTAAGAGCTGCATTGCAGGGGCATTATGGCAAGGATAAGGGAATGAAATATTACTCCCTTTTTAAGTCACACATCAAGATTATGAATCGGATGTAAAAAGGAGAGGCTGATTGAAACAAAACGGGAAGAACATAACGGATGTGGTGGCAAAACACCAGGTAGCCAGAAGACCCGAAAACATCTCAGGGTGGGCAGAGTGTGAAAATTAGATTTTGCACCCTGCTCATCCGAAATGTCTGATAAGTGCAAATATTTTGAAAAATTACAAAAATTTCTTGGATTTTATGCTTGACAATTGGGTAATCCTATTGTATAGTAATACAAGTGTTGAGAAAACACGATGCTGCTGTGGCTCAGTCGGTAGAGCGTCGCATTGGTAGTGCGGAGGTCACGGGTCCGATTCCCGTCAGCAGCTCTTTTTTTATGTCAGAAAGAATATGAATCATAGATTTCATGCATTGCAGGCAGATAGTGTGAAAAATAAGATTTTTCACACGCAAGATTTGTGCTTGCGCACAAACTTGAGATGCGCAAAAGCAGCGCAAGAATGGAAATTTTTATGAAAAAACAGGAGCAGAAAGACGGAGATGTCGTACTGTTCCTGTTTTTTAGTTTTTCTCCGGTTGTTTTTCTTTGTGACCGGCAATAAAATGATCAATGAGAAGATTGATCGTATGCTGCTGGGTCTCGATGATTTTTCGGAATGTCTCATTTTCTTTTGTAAGACGTGTGATTTCAGCTTCGCTATTCATATTCATCTTCCTTTTTACGCGATTCAGATCGATATATCGTATACATTTTATGTTAAAAAACATTGTTTGAAATGTCAAGACAATAAAGACATCTGTGGAAAACATTGTTACTTTATTAACATAAAGTGCCAAAATAACTGGTTCATTCGACAGAACATGTGGAAAAAAGCCAGAAAAACAGATGGATTTTATTTGGATGAAACGTGGCGTAACATTAGAAAATTATGAATTTTTTACGAACAGATGTTATTTGCATGAAGAATGTGATAAAATAGCATTCGGCTAAATATCCAAAGGAAAAATCCCTTTGGAAGTGAGGTTTGATATGAATGCGAGCAGAAAAAGAAAAAATATGAAACCAGAAGGTTTTTGGAAAATATTAAAAGAGCAGAGCAAAGACAAAAAAGCAGACATGAAAAAAAAGGCGGGGAACAGAACAGATATTTTGAAAAAAACAGGAAGCTGTATGGGCATAGTACTGGCTGTTATTTTGCCGCCGGCAGTCTGTTTCTATCTTATGGAGTGCTATTCGCATAATCCGTTTGCAGTGGTACGTCCATGGGCGCAGTTTTTTAATATTGTGTTGTTTGAACTGATAACCGTCTTACTGTTTTTACTGACAGGAAAATTAAGAACTGCGCACCGGATCGTTTACGGTGCGGCAATGATATATGGAATTGCGAACAGTTATGTGGTGCGGTTCCGAACGAATCCGATCGTACCGTGGGATATTTTTTCCTGGAAAACGGCAGCAAGTGTTGCAGATAACTATGATTTTATGCCGGATACGCGCATGGTCGTCGTGACACTGGTATTTCTTGCAGCGATTGCATTATTTCATTTTATAAAGGTAAAAGTGACACAAGTTGTAATCTGGAAGCGGCTGATCCCATCAGCGCTGGTAGTTGTGGCTCTTTCGTTATTTGCGGGAACGCTGCAGCAGGAGAGCTTTCAGAACAGTCACAGACTTTATAATAAATTGTTTACACCGGTTTACATGACGGATGTGGATGGTATGGCAGTTACGTTTGTGATGAATCTTGCCTATATGTCGATTGACAAACCGGAACATTACAGTGCCACAGAGGCACAGGCGGTGCTTGACTCCTACAGTGTGGGAGGGGCAATGTCAGAGAATGAAGATCCGGGGGCAGCGGATGAAGATACACAAAAGAAAGAAGATCTGCCGAATATCATTGTAATGATGAATGAGTCATTTTCGGATCTGTCTGTACTGGGCGATTTTGATACCAATGAAGATTATATGCCGTTTATTCACAGTTTAGAGCAGGGGGAGAAAAATACGGTCACCGGAATGTTGAATGTATCTGTCTGTGGCGGAAATACGGCAAATACGGAGTTTGAATTTCTGACCGGCAATACCATGGCGTTTCTTCCGCAGGGAAGCATCCCATATCAGCAGTACATCAATGGGGATTTAAAGGCGCTTCCGGATTATTTAAAAACATTAGGATATCAGACCATTGCCACGCATCCTTATAATGCCAGTGGATGGGAACGTGATACGGTCTATCCGATGCTTGGATTTGATGAGAGCGTATTTAAAGATGATTATGTAAATCCGCAGTATGTCAGACAGTATATCAGCGATGAAAGCTGTGTGGATAAGATCATTGAATTTTATGAAAATAAAGAAAAAGATGCACCGCTGTTTGTGTTTAATGTGACAATGCAAAACCATGGTGGGTATCAGGATCAGTACGGCAATTTTACACCGGATATTTCGGTGAAAGATTCCACAAATTTTTCACTGCAGCAGTATTTATCGCTGGTAAAACTTTCGGATTCTGCGTTAGAACATCTGATTTCTTATTTTAAGGAAGCAGATGAAAAAACAGTGATTGTTTTCTTTGGAGATCATCAGCCAAGTGATGCTGTGGCATCTACAGTTCTTGCAAAGAATGGTATGTCCTGGAATCATCTGACGGAGGAACAGCAGAAACTGCGTTATCAGGTTCCCTATGTGGTGTGGGCAAACTACGATATGGAAGGGGAGACCGGTGCGGATACGAGTGCAAATTATCTGGCGGCGGAAGTTTTAGAGCGTGCCGGTGTTCCACTGGATGAATACCGTTCATATCTGTTGCATTTAAAAACAGAATATCCGGTTATTTCCGCAGTGCGCACGGTAAAAGCGGATGGCAGTGAAGTTCGTGCTTCGGATGAAAAAGATGAGATGGATATTTACCGTAAACTGCAGTATTATGAGTTGTTTGACCATGGAACTGTTGATTAGGAAATGATAAAAAGAGAGGTTTTGTTTTGAAAAGAGAAAAGAAACTCCAAAATAACTTGTGGAAAGAAAGAATGCCGCTTCTTGCATCTTTCTTTCTGCCATTTTTTATTCTGTTTGTGATCTGCATTCTTCATGACGTCTATCCGTTTGGGGAGCAGTGTATTTTACATATTGATATGTACCATCAGTATTGTCCGTTCTTTACGGAGCTGATGGATAAGATCAAGCATGGCGGCAGTATGTTCTACTCCTGGAATATCGGACTTGGAGCAGATTTTATCTCTTTGTATGCCTATTATCTGGCAAGTCCCTTGAACTGGCTGCTCTTGTTATGTCCACAAAATCATGTGATCGAATTTATGACTTTGCTCGTGATTTTAAAAATTTCACTGGCAGGGCTTTTTTTCGGCTGTTATCTGAAAGAACATTTTAAAGAAAACCATGCCGCAATCAGCATTTTTGCAACAGCCTATGCATTGTGCGGATTTTCCGCTGCTTATGCATGGGATATCATGTGGTTAGACTGCATGATGTTAGCCCCGCTTGTTGTTCTTGGACTTGAAAAACTGATCAAAGAAAAAAAGGTATTGCTTTATTATATTTCGCTGTCCTTATGCATTATCAGTAATTATTATATTGCGATCATGGTATGCATTTTTCAGGTAATCTGGTTTTTGATCACATGGCTTGAAAATAGAGAGACCGGAATCGGTGCGTGGATCCGCTTTGCCGTTTATTCTATTTTGGCGGGCGGTACGGGAGCGATTCTGATCATTCCTGAGGCAATTACTCTTGGAGCGAGCGGTTCCCAGAATATTTCATTTCCGGATACGATGGAATGGTATTTTAATATCATTGCAGAGCTGGGGAGACATTCGGCGATGACAGAACCATATACGGGAAAAGATCACTGGCCAAACATTTATTGTGGTGTATTTGTACTTCTTTTGTTTATGCTCTATCTTTTCAACCGTGAAATCTCCTGGAAAAGGAAACTCTCACGCGGACTTCTGGCGGTATTTTTTGTGATCAGTTTCTCCAATAATATCCTTGATTTTATCTGGCACGGCATGCATTTTCCGGATTCGCTGCCAGGCAGACAGACCTTTTTATATGCATTTCTGATGCTGGCAGTTTCATATGAGGCATTTTTGCATTTCAAAGGGACAAGATTTTTAGATGTGATCGCAGCGGGAGTGGCATCGATTGGGCTGATGGCAGTTTCCTATCATTTTTCGGATGAAACAATCTTAGGGGAAGGTGCTGCGACGGCAACCTATATGTTTCTGGGAAGTTACATTGTGGTGTTACTGATCTATTTTTATGCGGAGGAATGTATCCGGGAAGATGAGGTAAAAAGGATCGGAAAGATTAAAAAGGCAACCAGGGAAGAGTTAAAGAAAATCATGCTCTCATTTGGCTGTGTCGCAATGCTGCTGGAATTATTCTTTAACTATAATGCGACCGGACTTGAGACAACGAGCAGGACTGCCTATGTAAAAGCGATGGATGACTATCATGCAGTTCTTGCGGAGGCAAAAAGTCAGGCACAGAAGGAAGGTAATTTATTTTACCGCACGGAAGAATTAGAGCGCAAAACGAAAAATGATGCGGCATTGTATGGATATCGTTCTGCAACACAGTTTTCTTCGCTGATGAATCTGGATGTCAGCCATTTTTATCAGGCGGTCGGAATGGAGGGAGGCAAGAATTTCTACTGTATAAACGGGGCAACCCCACTTTTCTCTGCAATGTTATCTCTGCGTTATGTGATCGCAGATAACGGTAGAGAGGCAAATCCGATTCGTACCCTCGTCGCGGAGAGCGGAAATACTTATCTCTATGAAAATAAATATGTGCTTCCGCTTGGTTTTATGATGGATGAGAATGTGATCGATGCGTGGGATTATTCGGATTTAGATGAGATTGATGCCCAGAACAGACTTGCAGAGCTACTCGGTGCCAACGAGACGATGCTGACTGAAATTCCGTCAGAATCTGTAGTCGGAGAATCTACAATTGATGTGCAGGAAGATGCATACATTTTTGCTACCTACGATTCGACAACAGTGGATAGTCTGACGGAAGAGATCAGCGATGGCAGGACGAAGTCTTTTACCAAAGTTTCGCATGGCTATACGCTTGATCTTGGATATTGTATGGCAGGCACGGAAGTAAAGATCAAAAACAGCAATGAAGAGCGGGTAAACATTACAGCATATGCATTAAATCTTGATGCGGTAGATACGGCCTATCAGACGTTAAACGAGCAGACGATGGAGATGACTTCCTTTTCCGATACAAAGATCACAGGAACCATTGATGTGAAAAAAGAGGGGCGGCTGATCTTTGCCGTGGCAAATGATGCCGGTTGGAAGTTATATGTTGATGGAGAGCAGACGGATCCGGATGTATTTGGAGAGGCATTTATCAGCACATATCTTACGGAAGGAACACACACCGTCGAATTACGCTATATGACACCGGGGTTTATGGTGGGAGCAGGGATTTCTTTTGCCTGTATTCTGATCGTTGTTCTGATCGCATGGATAAAAAGGCACCATTGAAATTAATACCGTTCTGTGAGATACTATAGTTTGGAGGAGTTTGAGAAAGGTAGTGATTTATATGAGTAAAAAAGAAATAGAAATTTATAATGAAAATGCCGATGATATCAAAATCCGCCCATATGAGCATCATGCAAAATATTATGAGACGGACCAGATGGGAATCATCCATCATTCGAATTACATCAAATGGATGGAAGAAGCGAGGATGGACCTGATGGATCAGATCGGACTCAGCTATAAACAGATGGAAGAGATGGAGATCATAAGTCCTGTGCTCTCCGTATCCTGCGAGTATCACAGTATGGTACACTTTGATGATACGGTTGTGATCGAGACAAAGATTACGCGCTATAACGGTATCAAGATGGATGTGGAATACCGGATGACGGATAAAGAAACAGGAGAACTCCGTACGACCGGAAAGAGTTCCCACTGCTTTTTGAACCGTTCCGGAAGACCGATTTCACTGAAACGTTCGTATCCAGAGATCGATACGAAATTTTTTGAGTATACGGATGCCTGACCAATGGGTGTGATATTTGGAAATATATAAGAAAGAGGAAATAAAAAAATGATACAGGAAAGATTAAAGGCACTGCGTGCGGAAATGGAAAAGAGAGGCATCACTGTATACGTTGTGCCGACTGCTGATTTTCATGAATCAGAATATGTAGGAGATCATTTTAAAGCCAGAAAGTTTATTACCGGATTTACCGGTTCTGCGGGAACTGCTGTTATCACGTTAGAGGAAGCAGGACTTTGGACTGACGGACGCTATTTTGTACAGGCGGAAAATCAGCTCAAAGACAGCACAGTCACGCTGTACCGCATGGGTGAAGAGGGCGTGCCGACGGTGGATGAGTTTATAAAAGATAAACTAAAAGAGGGCGGATGTCTCGGATATGACGGACGTGTTGTAAACGGTACCTGGGGTGGCAAACTTGAAAAAATTGCCGCAGAAAAAAATGCATCCATGCATGTGACGGAAGATCTGATCGACCTGATCTGGGCGGATCGTCCTGCATTGTCAAAACAGCCTTTATTTATCTTAGAGGAAAAATATTCCGGAAAGAGTACTGCGGATAAGATTGCAGATCTTCGGAAAGCTATGAAGGAGAATGGTGCAAATGTTCATATTTTGACATCACTTTATGATATCGCATGGCTTTTAAATATCCGTGGCAATGATATTGATTATGTGCCGGTCGTACTGTCATATCTGGTGCTGACAGAGACAGAATGTATCTGGTTTTTACAGGAAGAAGTGGTGGATGACAAGATCCGTGCTTATCTGAATGAAAATCATATTACGACAAAACCGTATGATGCAATTTACGATTATGTACCGGAAATACCGGCAGATACAGTCGTACTGATGAACCGTGGTTCGGTCAATTATCGTATTGTAAACAGTCTTAATAAGGCAATCAAAGTTGTGGACAAACCAAACCCGACAGAACTTATGAAAGCTGTAAAAAATAAGACGGAAGTGGATAACACCAGAGCTGCGCATGTAAAAGACGGTGTAGCTTTTACCAAGTTCATGTACTGGCTTAAGACAAATATCGGTAAAATTCCGATGACAGAGATTTCTGCATCTGATTATCTTGAGGCGAGAAGAAGAGAGCAGGATAACTTTATTGAGTTAAGTTTTAACACGATCTGTGCATATGGAGCAAATGCCGCAATGATGCATTATGCTGCGACACCGGAGTCAGATGCCGAGTTAAAGCCGGAAGGATTTTTACTTGTAGATTCCGGCGGACATTATTTTGAGGGAACCACGGATATTACAAGAACGATGGCACTTGGACCGATTACAGATGAGATGCGTCTTCATTTTACAACTGTCTGCAGATCTAATATGAACCTTGCACATGCGAAATTCTTATATGGATGTACCGGGTTAAATCTGGATATTTTATCACGTGGTCCACTCTGGGAGATGGGCATTGACTATAAATGCGGTACCGGACACGGAGTAGGCTATGTGTTAAATGTACACGAGGGACCGAATGGTTTCCGTTGGAGAGTGGTGCCGGAGCGTCATGACAATGGTGTCTTAGAAGAGGGCATGATTACGACAGATGAACCGGGTGTATACTTAGAGGGTAAATACGGAATCCGTACCGAAAATGAACTGGTATGCCGTAAGGCAGAAAAAAACGAATATGGACAGTTCATGGAATTTGAGAATATCACCTATGCACCAATCGATCTGGATGCCATTGATCCGGATCTGATGAGTGCGCGTGAGAAGAAAATGTTAAATGATTATCATAAGATGGTATATGATACCATTTCTCCGTATATGACAGCGGAAGAAAATGAGTGGCTGAAACGCTACACAAGAGCAATCTAACAGACAAAGAATGGAGAGAATAATGGGCGAAAAGCTGGTATTGATTGATGGGCACAGTATTTTGAACAGGGCATTTTTCGGAATCCCGGATTTGACAAATTCGGAAGGATTACACACGAATGCGGTCTATGGTTTTTTAAACATTATGTTCAAGATTTTAGAGGAAGAGCAGCCGGATTATCTTACGGTTGCATTTGATGTGTCAGAACCGACTTTCCGCCACAAAATGTTCGCAGAATACAAAGGCACGAGAAAACCGATGGCACAGGAACTGCGGGAACAGGTTCCACTCATGAAAGAGATGTTAAAAGCGATGGGAGTTACCACGATCGAAAAAGGTGGTTATGAGGCAGATGATCTGCTTGGAACTATCGCAAAACAGAGCGAACAAAAGGGACTGACGGTCTCTGTGGTGTCCGGTGACCGTGACCTCTTACAGCTTGCAACGGACCATATTAAGATCCGTATTCCAAAGACAAAACGCACCGGTACGGAGATTGAGGATTATAATGCTGCGGAAGTGAAAGAAAAATATCAGGTTACGCCGATAGAGTTTATTGATGTCAAGGCGCTGATGGGCGATACGGCAGACAATATTCCTGGGGTGCCTGGAATTGGTGAAAAGACGGCAACAGCGATCATTGCGCAGTATGGAAGTGTTGAAAATGCCTATGCGCATGTGGACGAATTAAAGCCACCGCGTGCGAGCAAAAATTTAAAAGAGTATTATGACTTAGCACAGATGAGTAAGACACTTGCAACGATCGAGATCCATGCGGATATTGATTATGATCTTGCAGGAGCAAAGCTGAATGGAATTTCTGGACTGTATACGGAGGAGGCATACCTTCTCTGCAAACGTTTGGAATTTAAAAATCTTTTAAACCGGTTTGAGGTAGATACTCCGAAAAATCAGGCGGCAGAACATTTTAAATTCGTGGAAGACCGAAAGGAAGCAGAGAAAGTATTTGCGAAGCTGCGCGGAAAAGACTGTGGTTTTTATATTGTTTTCGGAGATAAAAAGAAGGATAGCCACGAGGAAGCAGACGGGCAGATGAATCTGTTTGCGGCAGGAGATATGCCGGGGGCAGACAGTGAGCCGTCCGGCATCGTTGAAAGCGCAGAAAATGATGCAGTGGAGTGTTGCATTGGTGCTGCCGTTTCAATTGGTGAGGAAGAAACCTTTTTTATAAAAGCAGGAGAAAATCTTCCGGCAAAGCAGATCATGTCCATGCTTACCACGAGTGAAGCTTCATCCTATGCGACACTTGATTTAAAGCCGCAGCTTGCAGCACTTGGTTTGCTGGAACGGCAGACAAATGGCAATATCGGTTTGTCAAATCTTTTTGACGGTGTACTTGCAGCATATCTTTTGAATCCGCTGAAAAATGAGTATCCATATGAAGATATTGCAAAAGACTATATGGGACAGATGATACCATCTAAGACGGATCTTCTTGGAAAGCAGACCATAGAGCAGGCGGTGAAAGATGCACCGGAAGCATTTTTAAATTATGTATGCTATATGGCATATGTGGCACAGACATCCAAAAAGACGCTGGAGATTGACTTAAAGGAAGAGGGCATGAATCATCTGTTTACGGAGATCGAAATGCCGCTTGTATTTACCCTTGCCGATATGGAAAATGAGGGTATCATTGCGTGCCGGGAGGCACTTACGGAGTATGGAGACAAACTTGCAGTCCGTATTGACGAACTGGAGAAACAGATCTATGAGGAAGCGGGAGAAGAGTTTAATATCAATTCCCCAAAACAGCTCGGCGTGATCCTGTTTGAAAAATTGTCCATGCCGTATGGAAAGAAAACAAAGACCGGTTATTCCACGGCGGCAGATGTGTTAGAACGCCTTGCACCGGAATATCCGATCGTATCCGATATTTTAGAATACAGACAGCTTACCAAACTAAAATCTACTTATGCGGATGGATTGGTTCATTATATTGCAAAAGACGGCAGAATTCATACCAGTTTTAATCAGACGATCACAGCTACCGGACGATTGAGCAGCACGGAACCGAATTTGCAGAATATTCCGATGCGTATTGAACTTGGAAGACTGATCCGCAAGGCATTTGTTTCAAAAGAGGGATTTGAGTTTATGGACGCTGATTATTCCCAGATTGAACTTCGTGTCTTAGCACATATGTCCGGGGATGAAAAGCTTATTGAAGCATACCGGGAGGCACAGGATATTCACAGGATCACAGCGTCCCAGGTATTTCACATTCCATTTGATGAAGTGACAGACCTGCAGCGACGCAATGCCAAGGCAGTCAATTTCGGGATTGTATATGGAATCAGTTCGTTTGGACTGAGTCAGGATTTAAGCATCAGCAAAAAAGAAGCTGCAGAGTATATTGAACGGTACTTTGAAACTTATCCAAAGATCAAGACGTTTTTAGATGGGCTTGTGGCAGAGGCAAAAGAAAAAGGCTATGTAACGACGATGTTTGGAAGAAGACGTCCGGTACCGGAACTTTCAAGCAGCAATTTTATGCAGCGTTCCTTTGGAGAACGTGTTGCCATGAACTCACCGATCCAGGGAACAGCGGCAGATATCATCAAGATTGCTATGATACGTGTGCATGACAGATTGTTAAAAGAAAATTTAAGATCGAGGCTGATCTTAACGGTACACGATGAACTTTTAGTAGAGACAGCAATCGAGGAAGAAGATGTGGTTCGAAAGATTCTCGAGGAAGAGATGCATGGGGCGGCAGACCTTGCGGTGACACTTGAAATTGATGCACATGTCGGCAAAAACTGGTATGAGGCGAAATGAAGATATGGCATCACTCATGAGGGTTGATGTGTTGTGCCGCATATGTCCGGATGGTACAAGAGAAAAATGGATGCGGGGAGCATAGAACGGATGAAATTTATCGGAATTACCGGTGGCGTCGGTGCGGGAAAATCAGAAATACTTCATTATCTTGAAACAAAGGATGGGGTAAGAGTCATGTTGGCAGACGAAATCGCGCATGAACTGATGCTGCCTGAAACAGAATGTTATCAGAAATTAAAAGACAGGTTTTCGGATGAGGATATCTGGAATGAAGATGGTTCCTTTGACCGGAAGAAGTTAGCAGCAGTTATTTTCTCAGATGAAAAAAAACGGGATGCGTTAAATGAAATCGTGCATCCGGCAGTCAAGGAATATGTCAGGGCAGTTGCTGATACAGAACGTAAAAAAGGTGAGTTGAAGCTTCTGGTTTTAGAGGCAGCATTGCTGATTGAAGAACATTATGATGAAATTTGCGACGAACTTTGGTATATTTATACGAAAGAGGATATAAGAAAAGAACGCCTTATGAGATCGCGAGGATATTCCTCTCAGAAAGTGCAGCAGATTTTTGACAGTCAGTTAAAGGAATCTGTTTACCGGAAGTACTGTAAAGTGGTGATCGACAATAATGGAACGGTAGAAGATGCCATAAGGCAGATTGATTTGACAATCACGAATATGGAAAATGAGTAGGAGATACTGCAGATGAGTGATGGAAAAGACATGGAACAGCCATTGGTGTTCGGACTTGATATTGGAACAAGAAACGTGGTGGGAACGGTAGGTTACCGCACCGAAGATCAGTTTATTGTAACTGCACAGTATGTCATGCAGCATGATACGAGAGCAATGTTAGATGGACAGATCCACGATATCGGGCGCGTATCAGGGACGATAAGAAAAGTAAAAGAACAGCTGGAAAAACAGATTGGAAAACCTCTGACAGAAGTATGTATTGCTGCCGCAGGTCGTGTGCTTAAGACAGTTACAACAAGCATCAGTTACGATTATCCGGAGGAGAGTGTCGTTACCGGAGAAGATATTCATACACTTGATTTACTTGGAATTGAGAAAGCACAGAAGATTTTACAGGAAATGAATGATACCAACTATAAGTTTTACTGTGTTGGTTATTCTGTAGTCAAATATTTCTTGAATGATGAACCGTTTTCTAATATTGAATCCCACAAGGCAGACCGTATCGGTGAAGATATCATCGTAACGTTTTTACCGGAGGATGTTGTGGATGGACTTTACGCAGCAGTGAATCAGGCAGGGCTTGAAGTGGCAAATCTGACATTAGAGCCTATTGCGGCAATCAATGTCGCAATCCCTGAAAGTTATCGTCTGCTCAATATCGCTTTAGTCGATATCGGAGCGGGAACATCCGATATTTCCATTACCAAAGACGGAAGCATCATTGCATATGGTATGATTCCTCTTGCGGGAGATGAGCTGACCGAACTGATCGTACAGAATTATCTGGTTGATTTTAAAACGGCTGAATATATCAAGCTGCAGAGTACAACAGAAGAGGAGATCACTTATAAAGATATCATGCTGATCGAGCATAAGATTCCGGCAAAAGAAGTGTGGGAGCTGACTGCGCCGGTAGTGGATGAGATGACGACTGCGGTAGCTGCGAAAATCAAGGAATTGAATGGCGACCAGACTGTCAGCGCAGCATTTATCGTTGGCGGTGGCGGTAAGATCCATGGTTATACGAAAATGCTTGCAGAGAAATTAGATCTTCCGGACGTACGAGTGGCACTGCGTGGTGAAGAAGTACTGCAGGAAGTGGTATTTGAACAGCAGGATATCAAGAAGGATCCATTGCTTGTTACACCGATTGGAATCTGTCTGAATTATTATGAACAGAGAAACGGATTTATTATGGTGCGTTTCAATGGAGAGCGCCTCAAATTATATGATAATGATGGATTAACGATCGTGGATGCCGCATTGCAGGCAGGTTTTCCGAATGAGGATCTTTTCCCGAAACGTGGACCGGAACTTACATTTTTTGTAAATGGAGCAAAACGTATCATTCGTGGAGAGCAGGGAGAGTCAGCAGCAGTTTATATGAATGACAGACCAACAAATCTCAATGCGGCATTAGAGCCGAATTGTGAGATTATCATTGAGCCATCTACGGCTGGCAAGCCGGCAACCTGCACATTAGATCAGTTAGAGGAATATACGACAGATTCGGTAGCCTTTGTGGTTAATGGAAATATTATAAGATGCCCGAAGTTCTTAGAGGTCAACGGCAATTTAGAACTGCCTTCCTATCAGATCAAGGAGGGCGACCAGGTAGAAACAAGAAGCTTTTACACAGTAGGCCAGCTTGCAGAATTTATGGATGTGGAAGTGAATGTGGAGCATGTGATTCTGGTAAACAACCGTCGTGCATCGCTCGACTCACTGATCTATGAAAACTTTACAATCGAGTGGACAGTGCGTTCCTATGGCAAACCGTCCTTCCAGCCGGTAGAGCAGGAAGAAGTTCAAACACCGACTGTCGGGGAATATAAGGAAGAAGAGATACCGGATATTGTGGAGCCAGAGACGAGTGTGGAGGATGGTGCAGAGGCTGATAAGGCAGAAGAACAAAAGTCTGCAACAGAGCACAGTGATGCGGCTGCAGAAGATACAGATGATGCCGGCAATGCGCTTGCGGAAGAAGAGGATTCTGCGGTAGCAAAGGATACTGCCACAGAAGAAGATGGTAAAAAAGGTACAGACAGCGAGACAGGCGTTGAGGTATCTGCAACAGGACAGAATGCGGCTGATGTGGCAGAGGCAGTTCCAATAGAAGAAGATCAGCCGGAAACAGATATGGATGCTGCAACAGCGAATGAACCTGTGGAGCAGACAGAAGCATCCGTGGCACAGAACGTGGATGAAAAACCAGAAGATGGTAATACAGTTTTAGTATACATCAATGGACAGCCGGTAAAACTCACCGGAAAACCACAGTACATATTTGTAGATATTTTTGATTTCTATGAATTTGATCTTACTGCCTCGAACGGCAGAGCAATCATCACCAACTTAAATGGTGAGAATGCATCGTATTCGGCGGTATTAAAAACGGGTGATACGATCGAACTTAGATGGAAAGAGAATTAAAAAAATGGAATTATGCAGCATAGCAAGCGGCAGCAGCGGAAACTGTATCTGCGTCGGATCAGATGAAAACCATGTACTTATTGACGCAGGAATCAGTGGAAAACGAATTGAAAACGGACTTAATTCAATAGACTTGAAAACAGAAGAGATGAATGGGGTTCTTGTGACACATGAACATATCGATCATATTTCAGGAATTGGCGTGATCGCCAGGCGCTACGGCCTTCCGATTTATGCCACGCAGGGTACAATTGATGCGATTTTAAATACAAAGTCCGTCGGGAAAATAGAGGAATCTTTATTTCATGCGATCACACCGGAACAGCCTTTTGAAATTGGAGATCTTTTGATCGAACCGATTTCAATCTCGCATGATGCGGCAGATCCGGTTGCCTATAAAATAAAAAATGAAGAGAAAACGGCTGCAGTAGTGACGGATCTTGGAACTTATGATGAAGATATCATTCAGAAAATAAAAAATCTGGATGTGCTTTTACTGGAGGCGAACCATGATGTACATATGCTGCAGGTTGGAAGTTATCCATATCCGTTAAAACAGAGAATACTTGGAGAAAAAGGACATCTCTCGAACGAACTGTCAGGACAGCTTTTAGGAGAAGTGCTCCATGATCATTTTAATACGGTTATTCTTGGACATCTTAGCAAAGAGAATAATTATGCAGAACTCGCATACGAGACGGTTCGGTTAGAGGTAACGATGGGAGAAAATCCTTATAAAGGGGATGATTTCCCAATGTATGTGGCAAAACGTGATGAGCCGTCGGAGCGTATCGTTTTTTAAAGAATAATATTCCTAATGACATTTAGTAGAAAAATTTATAAATATCAGTGCATTAAACAGTGGAATTTATAAATTACATATGATATGATTATCCATAATATTTGCGCTGATTTAGTAAAGCAGAAAAGTGAGGAGAGCAGAGATGGAGAATACAGCAGACAAGACAATTATTACAGTAGTGGGTAAAGATACTGTGGGTATCATTGCAAAAGTATGTACTTATCTTTCCGAGAATGGAATCAATGTACTTGATATTTCACAGACGATCGTTTCCGGATATTTCAATATGATGATGATCGTTGATATGAACAAATCTACCAGATCATTTGTGGATTGTCAGAAGGATCTTGACGAGATCGGTGCACAGATCGGTGTATCCATCAAGTGCCAGAAGGCTGAGATTTTTGAGAAAATGCATCGTATTTAGAGAGGAAAGCGGCAATGATTAATATATTTGAAGTAAAAGAGACCAACAACATGGTGGAGCATGAAAATCTTGATGTTCGTACCATTACCATCGGTATCAGCCTGCTTTCATGCATTGATTCCGATTTGAAAAAATTAAATGAAAACATTTATAATCGTATCACGTCGGTTGCCAAAGATCTTGCGAAAGTTGCAGGAGAGATCGAGGCGGAATATGGCATTCCAATCGTCAACAAACGTATTTCTGTTACTCCGATCGCACTGATCGGCGGTGCAGCCTGCAAGACTCCGGAAGATTTTGCAACGATCGCAGATACGATGGATCGTGCAGCAGAAGCAATCGGTGCAGATCTCATCGGTGGATATTCTGCACTGGTATCAAAAGGTATGACAAAAGCGGATGAGATGCTGATCCGTTCTATTCCAATAGCACTCTGTCGGACGAATCGTGTCTGCAGTTCTGTAAATCTTGCTTCCACAAAGACAGGTATCAATATGGATGCAGTGCGTCTGATGGGAGAGATTTTATTAGAAGTTGCAGAGCGCTCAAAGGATCGCGATTCTGTAGACTGTATGAAACTGGTTGTATTCTGTAATGCACCGGATGACAACCCATTTATGGCAGGTGCTTTCCACGGTGTAACAGAGGCAGACGCAGTTATAAACGTCGGTGTCAGTGGACCAGGTGTTGTAAAAACAGCACTTGAGAAAGTGCGCGGTGAGAATTTTGAGGTACTCTGCGAGACTATTAAAAAGACAGCATTTAAGGTAACCAGAGTTGGACAGTTAGTTGCCCAGGAAGCATCCAGACGTCTTTCGATTCCGTTTGGTATCATTGACCTCTCCCTTGCACCGACTCCGGCAATCGGTGATTCCGTTGCAGATATTCTCTGCGAAATCGGTTTAGAATATGCAGGTGCACCTGGAACGACGGCAGCACTTGCCATGTTAAATGATCAGGTAAAAAAAGGCGGTGTTATGGCATCTTCCTATGTCGGCGGATTAAGCGGTGCTTTCATTCCGGTCAGTGAGGATCAGGGAATGATCGATTCTGTGCAGGCTGGAGCCATCACCTTGGAGAAATTAGAGGCAATGACCTGTGTCTGCTCTGTAGGACTTGATATGATTGCCATTCCGGGTGATACTAAGGCAACCACAATCTCAGGCATGATCGCAGATGAGATGGCGCTTGGTATGGTAAACCAGAAGACAACGGCTGCACGTCTGATCCCGGTAATCGGAAAGGGTGTTGGCGATACGGTAGAGTTCGGTGGTCTGTTCGGCTATGCACCAATTATGCCGGTTAACAAATATTCCTGTGATGATTTTATCAATCGTACCGGAAGAATTCCGGCACCGATCCACAGTTTTAAAAACTAATTATACGGATCACTGGTAAACATGAAAGTGATTTTAATAAAAAATGCAGTGGAAACACTTGGATATTTTTCAAAGCAGCTGGCAGAAACGTTTCAGGAGAGGGGACATGACACCTATTTTGTGGATTATGATGATCTGGTGAATACGGTGGATGGTATCAGCCGGTTTGCAGTGCCAGAGAAAACGGTGTTGTGTACGTTCAATTTTATCGGACTTTCCGGAGAAGAAGTTTTTATTGAAAAGAACGGGCGATATATCTGGGAAAACCATGGGATAGTCTGCATCAATATCCTGGTGGATCATCCACTGTATTATCATTCGAAGCTGGCAGATCCTCCGGTGTCACAGATGCATGTTTTCTGTGTTGACAGAGAGCATGTATCGTACATGAAGCGTTTTTATCCGGCAGTGCCGGTGGATTTTCTTCCGTTGGCGGGAAACTGTATTTTAGGGCAGGAGATATCATACGATACCCAAGGCTGTTACAGGCAGAAAATGGAATTTAAAAATATACCGTATCAGAAACGGAAATACGATATCGTATTTACCGGAAACTATACGCCGGTGGAACATCTTTACCGGGAAATCGACAGGCAGGGTGCAGAATACCGGGTATTTTATTATGAGATCATGGAGGATATGAAGGCACATCCGTGGATATCCATTGATCAGATGTTAGAGACGCATATCCGGCAGGAGTTAGGAGAAGTACCCGATACTGAACTTCGTGCAGCGATTGCGGGGATGGTGTTCATTGATATCTGTATGCGGAGTTATTTCCGTGGAGAGGTCATAAAATGTCTTGCAGAACATAAAATCCCGGTACATGTGTTTGGCGCAAACTGGGAGAAGCTGGACTGTAACAGTCATGAATATATTATAAAAAACGGCAGGGAAGTGGATTCTGTAACCTGCGCAGAGGCAATCGCAGATGCAAAGATTTCTTTGAATGTCATGCCCTGGTTTAAGGATGGGGCACATGACCGTGTGTTTACGGCGATGCTGCAGCATACACTCTCGCTGACCGATGACAGCAGATATCTGCGGGAGAAATTTACGGATAAAAAAGAGCTGGTTTTCTATTCACTGGAGAAGCGGGATGAGCTGCCGGAACTGGTGAGAGAGCTTTTGGAAAAATCCAAAGAGTGTATGGAAATCGTAGAGCGGGGATATGAGAGGGCTGTGCGGGAACATACGTGGCGACAGAGGGCAAAAGAAAAATTGATGGATTTGGTAAAATGACCGCTTAACTTGTCAGGTTGGGACGGTTATTTTTGCGTCTTGGAATCATGCTTTCCACGCATGCAACCAAGACTGTAAAAAGTCACACACAGTGAGAGTACTGCGATCAGGTCACCAATGGTCAGCATAAGCAAAAGTCTCCTTTCCAAGATTTCTTACGAGGAGATGAATCTATGTAATCGGAGCTATGAATTCTCCGCAAAAGCAAACCGCCATTTACGTCATTGTGAAATAGTACCTTGTCTCATTCCAGCAAATGAATATCTCTGAGGCAATTGTAATTTGGTTTTTGGTGAAAATATAGTAAAAGTAAACAAAAATACATATTAATAAAACTTATAAAATTAAGTAAATAAATTCATGACGCTAATAATTGTAAAAACAGGATCAAAATGATAAGATAAATAAAAACAGCAAACCGCACACATGAAGGAGGAAATCATGGAGAAAATGTCATTAAAAAATGAACTTTCAGGCAATTCCTATCCTGGAAGAGGAATCATTATCGGAAAATCTGCAGACGGAAAACATGCCATTACTGCTTATTTTATTATGGGCAGAAGCGAAAACAGCAGAAACCGTGTTTTTGTTGAGGATGGAGAGGGAATCCGCACGCAGGCTTTTGATCCTTCCAAACTGACAGATCCGAGCCTGATTATCTATGCACCTGTCCGTGTGCTTGGCAATAAAACGATTGTGACAAACGGAGACCAGACAGACACTATTTATGAACTGATGGACAAACAGCAGACTTTTGAGCAGGCACTGCGCACAAGAGAATTTGAGCCTGATGCACCAAACTATACACCGAGAATTTCCGGTATCATGCACATTGAAAATGGAAAATTCAATTATGCAATGTCTATCTTAAAGAGCAACAACGGGGATCCGTCCTCCTGCAACCGTTATACATTTGCCTATGAGAATCCGCGCGCAGGCGAGGCTCATTTTATTCATACTTATATGGGAGATGGCAATCCGCTTCCAAGTTTCGAGGGAGAGCCGACACCGGTTGCAATCGAGGGTGACATTGATACGTTTACCTCATTTGTATGGGAAAACTTAAATGAGGATAATAAAGTTTCTTTATTTGTCCGCTATATTGATATTGAGACCGGAGCTTATGAGAGCAGAATCATCAATAAAAATAAATAATCGGCATCATATTTGCCAGATGCGGCAAAGAAACATGAATTTCACAGATAAATGAGAAATTTAAAGGAGAAATTATGAAAGAATTAGAATTAAAATATGGCTGTAACCCAAATCAGAAACCATCCAGAATCTATATGGAAAACGGTGAACTGCCGATTCAGGTATTGAACGGAAAACCAGGTTATATCAATTTCCTGGACGCATTTAATGGCTGGCAGTTAGTCAGCGAGTTAAAAAAGGCAACCGGACTTCCGGCAGCTACATCTTTTAAGCATGTATCACCGGCCGGTGCTGCAGTGGGACTTCCACTCAGCGATGTGGAACGTAAGATTTACTGGGTTGACGATATGGATATAGAGTTTACACCGCTTGCAAATGCATATGCGAGAGCAAGAGGCGCAGACCGTATGTCATCTTTTGGCGATTTTATTTCTTTGTCTGATGTCTGCGATAAGGCAACCGCAATGATCATCAAAAGAGAAGTATCTGATGGTGTTATTGCACCGGGCTATACAGATGAAGCATTAGAGATTTTGAAAGCAAAGAAAAAAGGCAATTATAATGTAATCCAGATCGATCCAAATTATGTGCCGGCACCAATTGAACACAAAGAAGTATTTGGTATCACTTTTGAACAGGGAAGAAATGAATTAGTGATCGATGATCATTTCTTTGACAATGTGGTAACTGAGAATAAAGAAATTCCGGATGCTGCAAAAAGAGATCTTGCAATCGCAATGATCACTTTAAAATATACACAGTCTAATTCTGTATGTTATGTGAAAGACGGACAGGCGATCGGTATCGGTGCAGGACAGCAGTCCCGTATCCACTGTACCAGACTTGCAGGACAAAAGGCAGATAACTGGTGGCTGCGTCAGTCTCCACAGGTATTAGGACTTCAATTCCTCGACAAGATCGGACGTGCCGACAGGGATAATGCAATCGATCTTTACATTGGAGAGGATTATATGGATGTCTTAGCTGACGGTGCATGGGAAAACATCTTTAAGGTAAAACCGGAGGTATTTACTGCAGAGGAAAAACGTGCATGGTTAGATAAAAACACAAATGTTGCACTTGGTTCTGATGCTTTCTTCCCATTTGGAGATAACATCGAGCGTGCACATAAGAGCGGCGTGGCATATGTGGCACAGCCGGGCGGATCTATCCGTGATGACAATGTCATTGAGACCTGTAACAAATACAATATGGCAATGGCATTTACCGGAATCCGTCTGTTCCATCATTAATCAATGCGGATGATTTCTTTACTGCATTCAGGACAGGAAAAACGATTTTTCGTTTTTCCTGTTTTTTGTTGTTCATAGAGTTCAGCAGCAAAAATATCTTTTTCGAGCATGTGTTTTGCAGTTCCGTCGAGTGTGCGAAGGGCAAAGGAAAGTTTGGAAATGACGGGTACTTTTGCAGATTTTTTTAAGGCGGAGAGCAGGACGGCAGAATCTTTGCGAAAACCTAGAATCCGCAGATAAGGAATATAGTCGGACTCTTTATATTGTTTTACATCTGCAGTAGTTATCCGGAGAATCAGATGCAAAAGAATCCGGCTCATCCGGGTGTAGGTAATGTCACGACTCTTATTTTGCGCACAAAACTGTGTAAAAGAAGAAAAGTTATATTTATTTTTTAATATGCGGTTGGCAATCTCCGGTGTCATATCAGAAATTTTCTGTAAATCTTCTTTGCTGCATGATAAAATCCGGTAGCCGAGAATGGAGGAAAAGTCATTTGCATCAAGAAAACTGCCGGATGCAATCTCATTTTGAAACAGTCCAAAAGCCGGTTTTGGCATTGCAGAAGCAAGTTTGGAATAATGTGTTGAATTAAAATCGAAAGTATCTGCATTTAAAATTTCAGATATTGCCGCACGAATCGCAGAGGCGGAAGCTGTTGGCTGAGTGCAGGAAAAATCCGGCCAAGGTTTATCCGGGGAAAAAGAATCTTGACCTGAAAGCGTGTAGATGGTGGTGTCATGATATCCGCTGCCCGCCCGTGGAATCAGAATGGGAATCATGGCAGAATTGCGTCGCTTGAGCGCTTTTAAATATTCAACTGCGAGGATGTTATTTGGAGTACTTAATATAGAAGGAAAAAAAATTTTCCCGGTGCTTTTGAAATAATCTGCAAGTGCAGCGGCTCTTGCTGCCGGAAATGCCATACCCTCTTTCAGATAAGAAGAAAGTGCGGCCTTATAAGTGTCTGGTTCCTCTGCCGAAACGTCGGCAATGGTCTTAAACATAGGAAGCCGATCAGATTCCGCACCGAAGCAGATCCCGTCAATACAGCCAATTTTATCAAACAGGGTAACGCCTGCCATGGCAAAGTCCTCTGCCGAAGATACAGCCCAGACGTTTGGAAGTTCAATGACAAGATCTGCACCGCATAAAAGTGCCATCTTGGCCCTGCAATATTTATCGACAATGGCAGGTGCACCTCTCTGGACAAAATTACCACTCATGGCGATGACTACAAAGTCAGCATTTGTTTTTCGTTTTAATTCTGCGATCTGGTAGGCATGTCCATTGTGGAAAGGGTTATATTCTGCAATGATTCCTATAGCTTTCATAAGAGACTCCGTTCTTGCATGTTTTTAATGAAAATCAGTGTAACATTCTGATTACAGACTACCATACACAGATTTTTTTCGCAAATGTGAATGACTGGTATTTGTTAAAAAAATAACGTTAAAATTCTGTCAACCTGTTTTTCATTTTGTACAAAAAATCTCACTTTAAACACCTTGTGCGAAAGGAGTTAGAGGCGTATACTAAAACTATATGCGGTTCGTATCAGTCGGACTGCCCGATATCATTTAAGAAAAGAAAACTGCCATTAGAAAGCAGGCAGGGCATGGGAGGAAAATATGAACGTTTTAGTAGTAAACTGTGGAAGTTCTTCACTGAAATATCAGCTTATTGATTCCGACAGTGAAGCAGTATTAGCAAAAGGACTTTGTGAGAGAATCGGTATAGATGGAAGACTGGTTTATCAGAAAGCCGGCTTAGACAAAGAGATCACAGAAGCACCGATGCCGACACATAAACAGGCAATTCAGATGGTGCTTGATGCATTGGTAAATGAGAAAACAGGAGCAATCAAGAGCCTTTCCGAGATCGATGCAGTAGGTCATCGTGTCGTACATGGCGGAGAGAAGTTTGCTTCTTCTATCGTTTTGACACCGGAAGTATTAAAAACAATTGAAGAATGTAATGATCTTGCACCGCTGCACAATCCTGCAAACTTAATTGGTATCAATGCATGTAAAGAATTAATGCCGAATGTACCAATGGTAGGTGTATTTGATACTGCATTTCATCAGACAATGCCAAAGAAGGCATTCCTTTATGGACTTCCATATGAGTACTATGAAAAATATAAAGTAAGAAGATATGGATTCCATGGAACAAGCCATAGTTTTGTATCAAAACGTACCGCAGAGTTCCTTAAGATGGATCTGAACAATTCAAAGATCATTGTTGCACATCTTGGAAACGGTGCTTCCATCAGTGCAGTATTAAATGGAAAATGTGTAGATACATCCATGGGTCTTACTCCGTTAGAGGGACTTGTCATGGGTACACGTTCCGGTGATATCGATCCGGCAATCATGGAGTTCATCGCAAAGAAAGAGAACCTGGATATTGAAGGGGTAATGAATGTTTTAAATAAAAAATCAGGTGTACAGGGATTATCCAAATTATCGAGTGATTTCCGTGACCTTGAGGCAGCAGCCAATGAAGGAAATGAACTTGCAATCTGTGCTATTGACGTATTCTGCTACCGTGTTGCAAAATATATTGGTGCATATGTGGCAGCAATGAATGGCGTGGATGCGATTACATTTACTGCAGGTATCGGAGAAAATACAACGATTGTAAGAGCAAAGGTTCTTGAATATCTTGGATATCTTGGAATTACTGTAGATGCGAAGGCAAATGAAGTACATGGAGAAGAGAAAGTCATCTCCACAGCAGATTCGAAGGTAACAGTCTGTGTAATCCCGACAAATGAGGAACTTGCGATCGCAAGAGAGACAGTTGCTCTTGTAAAATAAGCAAAAACAGATGGTTTTAAAGGTCGACAGACAATGAAAAACAAAAAACAGGGTTGTCAAGAAAAAACACTTGACAAACCTGTTTTCACTATGTATAATCATTTAGGTGTGAAAAGCCTAGATAAAAGGTTTGATTCACAAAAAAAGATATAGGAGAATGCCGTGATTATAGATATTTCAGACATTTTATCTTGTGAAAACAAGGAAGAAACAAAACAGGTTCAGATTGAGCTTACGTCTTTTATATCAAAGTTAGGGGAATTTCCTATTATCAGTGCAGCACCGATAGAACTGCATATCGCAAACCGGGAGAACAAGCGGCTGCTTATCCAGGGTGATGTTGATTTGTGTGTATCGATTCCGTGCAGCCGTTGTCTGGAGGAAGTTCCGACAGATATCCACTTTTCGATTGACAAAGATATCAAGTTAGAAGATTCTGTTGTTCATGACGAAGATGTGGAAGATAATGACTACCTGATTGGATTTAATCTGGATATAGATAGACTTATCTATGGAGAGATTTTGGTGAACTGGCCGATGAAAGTTCTGTGCAGGGATGCTTGCAAAGGAATTTGCAAGGTGTGCGGAATGAACCTGAACAAAGGGGAATGCAACTGCCAGAGAACAGAACTGGATCCAAGAATGGCAGCAATCCAAGATGTCTTTAACAAATTTAAGGAGGTGTAAGTAAATGTCTATTTGTCCAAAGAATAAATCTTCCAAAGGAAGAAGAGATAAAAGAAGAGCAAACTGGAAAATGACTGCTCCGGCATTAGTAAAATGCAGCAAATGTGGAGAGTTAATGATGCCTCATAGAGTATGTAAAAACTGTGGCTCTTACAACAAAAAAGAAATCATCCCTCAGGACTAATCCTTACGGGACACGGAAAGATCAAGGGTGGAACGATGAGTTTCCTCTTGGTCTTTTTTTGTTTTTTGATCAAAAGTTATAATAATTTCATAAATTACCGGTTGCATAATATGTGCGAACAGAATAAAATGATAGAATGATGTTTTAACAAAGGAGTAGGAAAATGGGAGAATTTTTTAATCTGGACAACAAGTTTTTTCAGACACTTGGAAAGGGTGTTGACTGTGTATGCTTAAGTCTGTTGTGGCTGATCTGTGCGATACCGCTTGCATTTGGAATTTATATGGCTGTCTCACTGAAAGCAGTCATTTTATTGTTGCCGTGTATTGTTTTAGCTGTTCCGGCAGGTATTGCAACAACAGCACTTTATTATTCGGTCAATAAAACCATCCGTCACAGCAGAGGATATCTGTGGAGTTCCTTCTGGCATTCTTTCCGTACAAACATGAAGCAGGGAGCACTCGTGACTCTGATCGTGGCAGCGGCGGCTGTATTGGTAAGTCTTGATGGGTACATTATGTATCAGTTCGCAAAGGCAGGTCAAAAAACAGGAGTTCCTTATGTGATATTTTTTGTGCTTGCACTCGTGATCGCTGCATGGGCACTCTATGTGTTCTCCTATATGGCGCGTTTTGAGAACACGACGAAAATGATTCTGAAAAATTCTGCATTGATGGCGATTGGAAATCTGTCAAAGACTTTTCTGGCGCTGGTAATTTTTTTAGCATGCTGTATAGGTACTTATCTTTTTCCGGTTATTGCAGTTATTTCACCGGCGCTTATAACACTTGTGCTTAATTTTATTTTAGAGAGCGTATTTACACGTTATATGTCCGAGGAAGACTTAGAAGCAGAGAACGAGAGAAATCAGGAATTTTATAATTAATGACAATGGAATGTTTCGAGAGCATGCAGTCTATTGTAAATGACAATAGATTTTTATATTGATTTATAGAAAGAGTTATAGTATATTTCAATATAGACGTGAAGGGAGAGCCCAAAAACGTATCAGAATGGAGAGTAGTTATGCAGCAGAATCAATCACTTGAGATTACGAAAGTTGCCTTAGATGCAATGGGCGGAGATTATGCTCCGGTCGAGCCCGTAAAGGGGGCTGTGGATGCGGTCAATGCGAGAAGTGATATCAAGGTTCTTCTGATTGGTCAGGAGGACGTGGTTCGCAAGGAACTTGAAAAGTACACTTATCCGTCAGAGCAGATTGAGGTTATACACGCTGAGGAAGTTATCGAGACGGCAGAACCACCGGTAAATGCGATCCGCAAGAAAAAAAAGTCATCGATCGTTGTTGGCATGAATATGGTAAAACAAAAAGAAGCAGATGCCTTTGTATCGGCAGGAAGCTCGGGTGCCATATTAGTTGGTGGACAGGTTATTGTAGGCAGGATCAAAGGAATTGAGAGACCGCCGTTAGCACCGCTTATTCCGACAGAGAAAGGTGTGTCGCTTCTGATCGACTGTGGGGCAAATGTAGATGCGAGAGCTTCACATCTTGTTCAGTTTGCAAAGATGGGTTCTATTTACATGGAAAATGTACTTGGGATCAAAAATCCGAGAGTGGCGATCGTAAATATCGGTGCGGAGGAAGAAAAGGGAAATGCGCTGGTAAAAGAAACATTCCCGCTTCTGAAAGAATGTACGGATATCAATTTTGTGGGAAGTATCGAGGCACGTGAAATCCCACATGGAGAGGCAGATGTGATCGTTTGTGAGGCATTTGTTGGAAATGTAATTTTAAAGCTGTATGAAGGACTGGCAGGAACGCTTGTCGGGGTGATAAAAAAAGGAATGATGAGTACCATAAGAAGTAAAATAGGTGCGGCACTTGCGCTTCCGGCATTAAAGTCAACATTAAAAGCGTTTGATGCGACTCAGTATGGCGGCGCTCCTTTATTAGGACTGAATGGACTTGTGGTAAAGACGCACGGAAGTGCAAAGGCAGTCGAGATTACCAATTCCATTTTTCAATGTGTGACGTTCAAAGAGCAGGACATTAACGGAAAAATCAGAAAAAATATTATAAGTTCAACGGAACAGGAAGGAATGTAAAGTTATGGAATTTGAAAAACTGAAAAAAATCATTGCAGAGGTATTAAACGTGGACGAGGAAGAAATCACAATGGACACCACTTTTGTGGATGACCTTGGAGCAGACTCCCTTGATATTTTTCAGATCATTATGGGAATCGAAGAAGAATTCGACATCGAAATCGCAAATGAGGATGCCGAGCATATCGTAACAGTTGCAGATGCCGTAGAGCAGATCAAGAACGCTTTAAACTAGATAAAAGGATGACGTATGCCCTTGTTAAAGACAAAGGGCGGTGCGAGATGTACCGTCTCTTGTCAGGCAAGGGCTTTTCCGTTATTATATAAGAAAACAGAGTCTTTTTTATATTTTACTGGATATTACCAGACAGTAAGGTAGAAAAAAGCCCCTGACCAGGGAGGATGAAATGTCAAAGTTACAGGAATTGCAGGATCGGATTGGTTATACATTTGAGAAAGAGGGACTGTTGCGTCAGGCATTGACACATAGTTCCTATGCCAATGAAAAACATATGAAAAAACATTCTGACAATGAGAGACTGGAGTTTTTAGGAGATGCAGTTTTAGAGATCGCATCAAGTGATTTTTTATACCGCAATTATCCGGATCTGCCAGAGGGAGATCTGACAAAACTCCGTGCGAGCATTGTCTGTGAACCGACGCTGGCACTTTGTACCAGAGAGATTGATCTTGGCGATTATCTTCTGCTTGGCAAGGGTGAGAACCAGACAGGCGGAAGGAAGCGCAAATCAATTTTATCGGATGCCCTAGAGGCAGTGATCGGAGCCATTTATTTAGATGGTGGTTTTGAGCCGGCGAAGAAGTTTATAC
>ULXP01068683.1_pt1 | contig 36508 bp, 34 predicted proteins | sample 1961351 | NCBI WGS metagenome assembly ULXP01 (sample SAMEA4835840, study PRJEB28245) | human gut metagenome | biome: gut microbiome; material: fecal sample | place: Denmark | collected 2008 | reverse complement strand
ATTGGCAGTGTCAGAATTCCATCTGCCACTGCCTTTACGCGCGGTCCTGCCTTCACTACTTTTCGTGCTGCATAAATTCCTAAAAAAAATGAAATTACGGTTGCTACAATTCCAGTCTTGATTGAGATCAGAAGCGGGCTCCAGTCGAGTCCGCTTAAATACGCTGCCAACTGACTCATAACTGCCTCCTGTTTCATTTTTACCTTTTATTCAACATCTGTATCAAAGTTGTATTTCTGGAAAATTGTTTTTGCATCATCAGAAATCAGGAAATTGATAAAATCTTCTGCTGCACTCTGCTCTAACTCATCTGCATCTTTATTCACGATCTGTGCTACCGGATAAATTACATTTCCTGTCAGTTCATAAGGAACTACCTCTAAGATTTCCAGACGATCTTCAAAACCGTAAGTATCTGAATAATATACGGTTCCGACTTCATTAGAGCCTTCTGCAACCGCTGCCGTTACGGCTCCTACATTGGCACATTCGTTGATATCCACACCGCCAAGCGCATTCTGGATTTCTGTTGTCGTAATCTGTGAAACATCGTCCACTTTGTCTAACATACCTGCATTTACCATTGCCTGTCTGGTATATTTTCCAACCGGAACAGAACCATCGGCAAGTGCAATGCTTTTTGCATTTCCGATATCAGAAAGTCCGGTTACGGTTGTGCCGCTGCCTTTGTATGTAACTACGCAGACCTGATTGTTTACAACGTTATGTCTGGTTCCGTCAATAACCAATCCGTCCTGATCCTGAAGCTGATCCATCTGTTTTTGTGCTGCGGAGAAGAATACATCACAAGCTGCTCCCTCTTCAATCTGTGTCATCAGGGTTCCTGAACTGTCATAACTTCCTACGATCGATACGTTCGGCTGTGTTTTGTTATACTCTGCGATCAATTCTCCCATAACCGTGTTCAAACTCTTTGCTGCAAATACGGTTACCGTTGTTGCTTCAAACGGCTCTGCTGCCTGATCCTTGTTGTTTCCACATCCGGCAAACATTGTCATTGCCATAGCTGCAGAAAGTAATACACACACACATTTCTTTTTCATTTGTTTTTCCTCTTTTTTTTATTTGATTCGGATATTAAAAGCCACCTTTTGACACCCAAATCTTTATTTTAAAAATGAATTTTATGATGATTTTTTTTCGCACGCACTTCGATAAGCTGTGCCGCAATGCTGATCGCAATCTCCGCCGGAGTCTCACTTCCGATTTCAATTCCAATCGGTGCTGTCACGCGTGCAAGCTGTTCCCCGGTAAATCCCTCCGCAATCAGTTTATCATAAACAAATTTTGTTTTTTTCTTACTTCCCACAACACCGATATATCCGGCAGAAGTTTTCAGTCCAAAACGCTCTACATCCGTATCACACAGATGTCCTCTTGTGACGACCACAATGTAGTCTTCCGGATGAATCATAAATGTCTCTTCCAGTTTTCCAAAATCGATCAACCGTATCTCTTCCGCTCCCGGAAACAGTTCCGGTTTTGTAAATTCTTCCCTGTCATCCGAAACAATGCAGCGGAATCCAAGATGTGACAGCACCGGGACAAGTTCCTGCGCCAAATGTCCGCCACCAAAAATATACACTTTTCCATCATAAGAAAACTGTTCTGCATAAAAACGTGCTCCGTCTATTTCTGTCACAGATTGATGTGCAGACGTCTGAAACTCCGGCAGTATTTTAATTTTTCCTTCCTCTAACGGCATCAGGATCCAGAACGCTTCTCTTTTTTCTTCTGCTTCTTCCATCTGTCTGATCCATGCAGCATCTTCCTTTGCATCCACAAAATAAAACAGAACCGTCGCGTTTCCTCCACATGCCATTCCAAGTTCCGCGGATTTTTCCTGTCCAAGATTATACTCATGCAGATAATTTTTCTTTTCGGCAAGAAGCTTTTGTCCCATCAATGTTGCCCGGTATTCCAGATTACCGCCGCCGATCGTTCCGGTCACTCTGCCATCCTCACCGACTACCATATAAGCACCTGCTTTTCGCGGTATCGAGCCGCGTCCCGCTACTACAGTGATGAGCATACTGTTTTTATTTTCATTGATTCTTTTTTTTAGAGCTTCCACAATTTCTCTCATAACAATCTCCATTTCTGCGCTCTTTTCCAATAAAAACAACGTTTTTATTTGCGTCACAAGTTTGTTCAAAGCACAAATCCTCTTTTCGTCGATCTGTTCCGGATGTGTTACACTGATTCTATCATAAGTTCATCACCGACATGAATGATGCCCCCTTCTAAAACAACAGCAAATACACCTTCATGCGGCATGATACATTCTCCCATCCGTTGATAAATCTGGCAGTGGGAATGACACTCTTTTCCGATCTGTGTCATCTCAAGCAGCACATCCCCGCTGCGAAACCGCGTACCGACTGGAAGGTTTTTAAAATCAAATCCCTCCACGATCAGATTTTCTCCAAATGCTCCAAACGCTACATCCGCGCCTTTTGCACGAAATTCTTCTATTTTTTCAAAGGACAGTAGACTGACCTGTCTGTGCCATTTTCCTGCATGCGCATCACCCTGAATGCCCCAGTCCCTGACAAACTCAGCCTCAGGCACTTCATGCTTTTCTGTTCCTCTTTCTTTGCTGATGCAAATTCCTTTTATGATTCCCATATATGACTGCTCTGCTTTCTAATAATTTTCGTCTGTTTCTTTCATCCACCAATGCGTACCATCGCTTTATGCTCCGTCATTTCTGAAATCTGTTCAAAACAGTGTTCCATAGGTTTTTCTAAAACTGCCTCTTTCATCACTTTCTGTAAGGTCTGTTCCTTTTGGGGATCCCTGAGGACTGCTCTTAGATCAACACCTTTTTCATAACAGAGGCATAATTTTAAATATCCTTCGGAGGTGAGACGGATACGATTACAGTTCTTACAGAATTTATGATGTATGGCGCTGATAAAGCCGACATCTATATTTAATCCCGGAAAATGGTAGTAAACTGCAGGTCCTGCGCCATAGTTTTTATATGGCAGCTTCACTGTAACTTCCTGCTCTCCGGCTTTTTCAGATTCCACTTTTCGATCCGGTTTCATCGCACAGGCACTTCCATATATGCGCTCGATCTGCCGGAACAGTTCTTCATTGGATCTTCCGGTATAATCTGCACCATATCCGATCGGCATCATCTCAATAAAACGTACCGGTATCTGCCTTTCATCTGCGTAAGCAAGAACGGCTCTCCAGTCCAGATTTTTATAATGAACCGTATTGATCTTTACCGGAATTTCCGCTTCCTGTGCCGCATAAATTCCTTCTAACACTGCTTTTAATTCATTCCGTCCCGTCAGTCTTTGAAATTCTGTCTCATCTAAAGTATCCAGGCTGACATTTACACTATCAAGTCCTGCTTCTTTCAAAGTCCTTGCATACTCTGCAAGCAGAACCCCATTTGTGGTCATTCCAACCGTATCAATGCCGGATATATTTTTTATTTTTTTGACCAGCTCTACACAGCCACGGCGCACTAACGGCTCTCCACCAGTCAGACGGACATGCCGGATTCCAAGTGACACGGCAGTCTCTGTCACTTTTACAATTTCCTCGTATGTCAGCAGATTCGCCATATCCGTTGTCTCTATATCGCCAGGCATACAATACTTACAGCGCAGATTGCAGCGATCGGTAATCGAAATTCTCATATAATCAATCTCTCTGCCTGTCTGATCTTTCATTCAAATACTTCCTCATGCCTTTCCATAAATCTCATTTCAAAATCTGCTCTGTAGCTTATGCTACTGCTACCATCCTTTTCCAAATCCACAGTTCGGGAAAATGCAGTGTTCACAGTTTAAACAGAGTCCACCCTCGCCAAGTGCCGCAAGTTCTTCTGCGGTCACTTTGTCATCTGCCATAATGCGTGGCAGTACCAGATCAAAAATCGTACGCTTTGCATACATCACACACCCCGGCAGTCCAAGGAGCGGAATGCTTTCTTTATAATAAGAAAGCAGAAACATTGCTCCCGGTAATACCGGTGCACCGTAAGAAATGATCTCTGCCCCGGTATTTTTGATGGCAAGCGGTGTTTTATCATCCGGGTCCACACTCATGCCCCCGGTACAGATCACAAGATCTGCCCCTGCCTCAATCGCTGCAAGACATCCGTCCGTAATCTTTTTGTTATCATCATCAAAGGTCTCATGAAAAATGATTTCCGTATCATATTCTGCTAATTTTTCCCGGATAACCGGTGTAAAAGTATCTGCGATCCTTCCGTGATAAACTTCATTTCCAGTCGTGATGATCGCAGCTTTTTTCTTGTGAAATGGTTTTAGTGTAAAAATAGGAGCATCTACGCAGATTTCTTTTGCGCGTTCCATTTTTTCCTTTTTGATGACAAGCGGAATGATTCTGGTTCCCGCAAGCTTGTCTCCTGCCTTCACCGGCGTATTTCCATGGCGGCTGGCGATCATCATTTCCCCAAAACTGTTTACCTTTTTTAATTTTTCTTTATCAACTTTTAACAGTCCGTCACAATCGGCGATCAGCTCAATTTTACCTTCTTTGACATCCGATGGATGCATGTGATCATTTTTGCACATCTCATAAAGGATCTGCGCTGCCTCGTTTTCATGGAGAATCGTGTCATCTTTTTCCCAGATGTAAATATGATCCTTTCCAACACTTAAAAGCACCGGAATATCTTCCTCTGTGATGATATGTCCTTTGCGAAAAACCGCATCTTTTGTGACGCCCTTAATGATCTGTGTGATGTCGTGGCAGAGAACCTGACCGACTGCATCTTCTGTTTTTATCAGTTTCATGAAGCATATGCCCCTTTCTGTTTTATGATAAAATGTCAGTGTCAAACGCACAGACAGCCTCAAGCACACTGCCTGCGATACAGAGCGCTTTATCCGAAATGGTAAAACAGTTCGAAAGTTCGCTTTTGCGCGGATCAATGTCTGCGATCTTAAAGCCTTTTGTGACCGGATATCCATCACGGATCAGTCCGCGGATAATACCGGGGATCGTGGCAGTTACGGAATATCTGACATTTTCATCCTCATTCACGATATACGCAATTTCCTCGCCCTGTTCAACAATATCACCGATCTTATGCACATTATAAAGAATCCCTTTTTCGCCTGCATGGATCACACGCTCTGCTGCATAGCCTCCAATATTGCCCGGGATTCCGGTATTTGGAATGGCTGATCCCTCACGGATAATTCGGCCAAGATTGTGCCCACGCATCGTCTCAATGACAATATCAACATCCTCTCCCGCCGTAAATCCGGGGCCTAAGCCTATCGTAAGTGGTGCCATCGAACGGTTCGTTCCAAGATTCTTCTTCGCTAAAATCGCATCTACGACCACATCCGGTTTTAATGCCGTAATACTTGCTCCATCCGGGTCCACAATCAGCGGAACTTTCCCGGTATCAATCACTTTTTTGACCTCTGCAGTATCTTTGATGAGCACTGCTTCCATGCTCTCTACCATGGCGCTGCCCTCATAAACAGCCTCACAGAGTGCTACCTGACGACGGATTGCTGCCGGATGGTCTGTCTCAAGCACCAAAACCGGAAATCCCGCTGCCCAGAGTCTGTGAATGGTTCCGGTGGCAAGATCGCCACCGCCTCTTACTATGATAAATGGTTTCTTCAATATTTCTCATCTGCCTTTCAGACAATTATCATTAAGAAAAAAAGAAAACCAATGTGGCAGGCTGCCCACATTGGCTGTAATTCAATTCTCTTATGGTTGTTCTTCTTTTACAAGAATAACCATATCTGCGGGATTTGTCAAGGTTGAATTTCTTTTTTCATCCTACGATCCGATCCCATTTTTTACTCCTGCCCGATCGATTTCCACAGTATCTCTGCCTGCTTTCTGCACTCTGCAAAAATTTTTTCTTCATCCACAAATGTGCATTTTCCATTTTCACATACAACCTTCCCATTGATCACCGTCATAGCCACTTTACCGGAAAATGCTGCTAGCATATGTCCCAAAAAGTTATCGGCACAGATAGGTGTTGGTGCATCGTAATCTACCGCAATAAAATCAGCATATGCACCTTCTTTTAACACACCCGTTTTCCTTCCAAATATTTTTTCTGCAAGCCTGCCGGGATTATCAAATGCTACCTGATACGTCTGCTCCGTCGTAAATTCACACGGTCTGCCGCTTTTTAATCTCTGAAGCATGCATGCCACAGATAGTTCACGGAACATATCTGCACTGTAACCGTCTCCACCAAGTGCCACATGCACACCTTTGTTTAACATTGGAACAACAGGAACAATCCCTACACCGCTATTCGTATTAGACTGTGCATTATATGCCACTGTAACACCACAATCCCTCAAAAGTTCCATTTCTTCCTCTGTCACAAACACACCATGTGCAGCGATTGAATGATCGTTTAAAATACCCGCTCTGAACAGACGGCTTACGACAGACTCATCATATCTGCGGTAACATTCTGCAACATCTTCATAACCCTCTGCGATATGGATATGAAACCCTGCATCGATTGCCGCACCTTCTTTCGCACAAGCTTCTAATGTCTCTTCACCAATGGAATAAATTGCATGCAGTCCAAACATTCCCCGCACGGTATCATCCGTATTCTGTTTCATTTTCTTTATGAATCTCACATTTTCATGAATGCCTGCCTTCGCTCCCTCGCTACCGCCGCGGTCAGTCACTTCATAGGCAAGCGCAGCACGCACTCCTACCTCTCTTGCCGCTTTTTCAAGCAGATCCAGTGATCCATCAATCGCACCCGGGCTTGCCTGATGATCAAAATACAGTGTAGTACCGGCTTTTACACCTTCAATCATGCCAAGCATGGCACTGTAATAATTCTGTTCCGGCGTCAGCTTTTCATCCAGTCTCCACCATAGCCTCGTCAGCGTCTGCGGCCAGTTTGTCACCGGTTTTAAATCTGCCATGATACCACGCACAAACTGGGCATAAAAATGAGAATGTGTTGTCATCATGCCGGGCATCAGAATCCTGCCCTTCATATCCCGCTCTGTCTCATCCTGCTTTTTCTGATAATCCTTCATCTTACCAACAGCCGTGATCACGCCGTTTTCTGTCCGGATATATCCGTCTGCAATATGCGGATTTTTATGATCCATCGTATAAATATCTGCATTCTTAAATACCATCATTCACCCTCTACTTTCTCGCATACGGCGTATCCTCCAGTGGGAGTTTTCTGCGAAATTTTTTATCCAGCTTATAATAGGCTCCCTGCACTGCCGGTGCTGTCGGGATAGACGTGATTTCTCCAATTCCGATTGCCCCGAATGCCTGCGCAATTCCCGGTTTTTCGATAATAATACTTTCCACTTCCGGCACCTGGTTTGCCCGAAGCAGTCCAAGTGTTCCGAATTTATCAAGTGGTACACCATCCTTCAGGCGATACCGCTCTGTCAATGCATAACCCAATGACATTACCACACCACCCTCAATCTGTCCTTCCACACTGATTGGATTGATCGCTTTTCCAACATCATGTGCAGCCACCATTTTTTTTATGGTTCCATCCTCATTTAAAATACATACATGTGTGGCATAGCCATAAGCAACATGTGAAATTGGATGCTCTGTCTTAGTTCCTATCTTATCTGTTTTGGCAAAATATTCACCGTCAAACTTCCGCCCATTTAGATTTGAAAGTTTTCCATCTCCCAAAGCAGCTTTCAGCTGGTCAGCAGCTCTTCTCGCAGCTTCTCCGGTAATCAGTGTCTGCCTGGAACCGGAAGTATTTCCGGAATCCGGCGTATCAACAGAGTTTGGCATATCATATACAAGTTCTTCATCGTCAAGACCTAGCACTTCACCGACAATCTGTGTTAAAACGGTTCCGAGTCCCTGACCTAAGCAGGTTGCTCCCGAGCGGATATGTACTTTTCCATCTATCACACTGAGTCTGCATCTTCCGTAATCCGGAAGCCCGATTCCGACACCGGCATTTTTGATCGCACAGCCGATCCCGACATATGGATTCTGCTCATAAATATCCTTTACTGCGAGCAGTGTCTCCACAATACCGGTCGCTGGATCTGCAATCTGACCATTTGGCAGGACATCTCCTGGTCTGACTGCATTCCGATAACGGATCTCCCAGTCAGAAATACCGACTTTCTCAGCAAGCAGATTTAAACATGACTCGATTGCAAAACATGTCTGCGTCACACCAAAACCACGAAATGCTCCGGCAGGCGGATTGTTTGTATATACTGCCAGGCCTTCCACATCAATATTATGGAAGCAGTACGGTCCAGACGCATGGATACATGCACGCTGTAAAACAGGTCCTCCGAGTGATGCATATGCACCGTTGTCTGTAAGATTATATTCTTTTAAAGCTGTGATCTTTCCATCCGCATCACAGGCAACTGTGATATCAATGGAAAATGCATGACGCTTCGGATGAACCAGCATACTCTCCTGACGTGTAAATTTTATTTTTACAATACGTCCTGTCCGGTATGCAGCAAGCGATGCAAGCGGCTGTATTACCGCATCCTCACGTCCACCAAATCCGCCACCGACCAGTTTGTTTTCCACAATCACTTTTTCTTCCGGAAGTCCTAACATTAACGCACATTCTTCCCGAATGGAATAAACACCCTGATCGCTTGAATACATAAAAACTCCATCCTCATGCGGCATGGCAATACAACATTCCGGCTCCATATATGCATGTTCTGTCCAGGGCGTTTCAAAATGTTCCGTCACAACATAGGCAGCTTCCTTTATGGCACTGTCCACATCTCCCCTTACCAGATGCTGATGGCTGACAATATTTCCATCTTCATGCAAAAGTGGTGCTCCCTCGGCAAGTGCATCTGCAACATTTGTAATTGCCGGAAGTTCTTCATAATCTATTTCCACAAGCTTTTTTGCCTGCTCTAAAATTTCTTCTGTCTCGGCAACCACCAGGCAGATAACATCTCCCAGAAAATGCGTAATTTCTCCCGTTGGAATCATCACATCCCAGTCATGCTTGATATGCCCCACCTGTCTGTTTCCCGGGATATCCTCTGCGGTCAGAACAGCGATTACACCATCAAGTGCCAGTGCCGCATCCTTGTTTACTTTAAGGACTCTTGCACGCGGATATGCGGACCGTATAGCTCCCGCATACGTCATGCCCTCTATTTCCACATCATCAATATACTGTCCGGTTCCAAGTACCTTTTCCCTGGCATCAATCCTATGATATTTTCTTCCAACCGAAACACCCGATTCTTTTGCCGGAATCTGCACCTCTCCACGGAAAATAGATGCTGCAAGTTCAATTGCTGCAACGATTTTTTTATAACCTGTACATCTGCAGATGTTATTACGAATGGCAAAGGCAATTTCTTTCCGACTTGGAGTTAATGTCTTATCCAACAGTGCTTTTGCACACATTACCATTCCCGGAATACAAAAACCACACTGTACTGCCCCTGCTTCACCAAAAGAATAGACAAATACTTCCTTTTCATAATCCGTTAAACCCTCTACCGTAAGAATATGTTTTCCTTCCATTCGTTTCATCGTCTGGACGCAGGCTTTTATCGCATTTCCATCAATTACAACGGTACAGGAGCCACATGCTCCCTGAGAACACCCATCCTTAATTGATTTTAAATGACAGTCATTCCTTAAAACATCCATCAATTTTCTGTCTTCAGAGGCTTCTACCTCTTTTCCATTGACCCATATTCTACTCATGCACATTTTCCTCTGGAAATCAACCAGATAATATTATTATTTCATATCTTTCATATCTGTGATTTCCGCCTTATCCCCTAATTTTATACGCAGCAACTGAATAATCTGATCGACGCATTTCTCACGCCCTAAACGATATGAGTTCATGACAACATCATATTCTTTATAATTCGTCCAATCTTTTCCGGTAAAATATTTATAATAGCTGGAACGCTGGATATCCTTTTCCGCAATCAATGACGCCGCCTCATCAGAATCTAAAACATAACGATCCATAATCTCTCCATGACAAATATGATACGGTGCCTGGATATTGACTGCTAAAACATTCGGAAATGTCTTTAAAATGTAATTTGCACAATAACCAAGTATCACGCAGGATTCTTTCATTGCCATCCGTCTTATAATCTTTGCCTGATAATTGTAAAGATTTTCATCCTTGATCGCTTCTGTTGCACTTAACCCCGGACTCACAATGATGGCTTTCTCTATGGTTGCTAAATTCTTCGACACACTTCCATTTCTGTTTTTCTGCTGCAAACGCTCAAATAGCTCCGGATTCAATCCGCTTTCTTCCGACGCCATCTGAATGATCTCATCTGAATAACATGGAATTCCCAGGCGTTTTGCAACCTCACAGCCAATCGTCTTTCCACCGCTTCCAAATCCTCTTTCAATCGTAATTACATAATTTTTCATGACCGCACCTCCTATGTTATGCGCGCTTAAGCATTTCCTTGTAATACGCATCTGCCTTTTGTGCCATGAGACGTTCATCGAAGCCAACCAGATGTCCGTCACGAACTGTTATTCTTCCATTTACCATGGTAAGGTCAACCGGTTTTTTATAGCCCACGGTTGCAAGCATTGCCGCCGGATCATCATAAGCTCCAACATTATCTGCATCCTTTGTCACATCAACCATAAATAAATCTGCTGCTTTTCCTGACTCTAAGGAACCTGTATAGGAATCGATTCCCAAAAGTTTTGCACCTCCCATGGTTGCAATATAAAGCAGTTCCTGTCCCGTAGGCGCCTTTGCACTGGAATTCAACCGATGTAACAGATAGGATACACGCAGTTCCTCCAACATGTTCGATCCATCATTGCTTGCACTTCCATCTACTGCAAGACCTACTGTAATTCCTCTCTCTAACATTTCAGGCACACGACAGATCCCCGATGAAAGCTTCATATTCGAAATCGGACAGTGTGCAATACCCGTCTTTGTCTCTGCAAGCAGATCAAGTTCCTCATCATTAAAGTGAATTCCGTGCGCATACCATGTATCACTTCCGATTACCCCGGTTTTTTTCGCCCACGCTAATGGACGCATTCCATAATATTCCTGGCAGAACCGCTCCTCATCAAGTGTCTCACACAAGTGCGTATGAAGTCTTACACCATAGGTTCTTGCAAGCTTTGCTGACTCCACCATGGCATCTTCCGTCACCGTAAATGGCGAACATGGTGCTACTGCCACCCCATTCATCGCAAACTTATTATCATCCTTGTATTTTTCAATGATCTTTTGCGTATTGCTTATAAACTGTTCCGTTGTCTCAACAATACACTCCGGGGCACTGCCGCCATTATTTACTCCCCGCGTGATTCCTCCACGTCCACAGATATATCGGATTCCCAATTCTTTTGCCCCGTCAAACTGCGCATCGATCAGTTCTAAACTCTGTCCATTAGGATAAGAATACTGATGGTCAAACAATGTCGTACAGCCATAGCGCATCAGTTCTCCTCCAGATACCAGCATGGTGTGGTATAAAAAGTCCGGGTCAACTTTTGAGAGCACATCAAATACTATATAAAGCCAGTCAAACAGCTCTAATTTCTGTGCCTTTGGAATATTTCTTGCAAATGCCTGCATCAGATGATGATGCGTATTGACCAGTCCCGGATAAACAATCTTTCCAGTTGCATCAATAACCTCATCCGCCTCGTCCTCCAAATTGTATCCAATCTTTGTAATAATGTTTCCATCTATCAAAATAGAATTATTTTTTACCTGAAACAGATCTTTTGTATCCGACGGTTCTACAACCGCTAACGCATTTTTTATTAGTATTTTCATATGTATTCTCCAATCTATAATTCTTTTCCATTGACAAATACTTTTTCGATATTTCTGTCATCACTACAGTAAATCATGCGCTCTGCACGCTGTTGTAATGTAAAATCGTTATACAAAAGTGCATCGGAATCATTGATGACTAATGCATCAAAATCATAGCCAGGCTCGAAACTTCCGGTCTTTCCAAAAAAGCTTCCCCCCGCCTTTGTCGCACAATAAAATGCTTCTGCAGCCGTCACCGGACGGTCATATGTGTGATTGACATAATGCATCCCACCCTCCTGGATTGCTGCGACCATATTCTGAAACATATTCAAGGTATGTCCACCTGCAAGATCACTTCCCAGTCCGGTTCTGATTCCAAAATCATTATATTCTGCAAGCTTCATGACACCGCTTAAAAGATTCAGGTTGGAGTTTGGGCAATGACCGACTAAAATACCACGGTCTCTGATCAACTCTTTTTCCCTCTGCGACAAATGAATCGAATGTGCCACCATTGTCTGCGCTTTTGTCATAATTCCTGCTTTTTCATAAGTTTCAGTAAAATCCTTACAGTCTCCAAAAAATTTCAATGTAAACTCTATCTCACTCAGATTTTCCGATAAATGCGCCTGAATCGGCAGATCATATTTTTCTGCCTGCTCTGCTAACGCCGTCATCAGTTCTCTTGTGCAGATCATACTGAGTGTTGGTGTCACAATCGGACGCACCAGATCTGATTTATCTATATTTTCACGAATAAAACGCTCCGATTCCGCAATGGCAACATCTGTTTTTTCCATTGCATCTTCTAACGTATTGCAATCCTCACAAACTTTTCCAACATATGCTTTAAGACCTGTCTGACACAGTTCATCCACCAGAATGGATGCAGAATCAGCATGAATGGTCGTCATAATAATGGAATGCGTAATTCCATATTTTAATAATTCTTTTGCAAAATCATGATAAACTTTTTTTGCATATTCCTTATCATGAAGTCTGATCTCCTGTGGTATGGTCAACGTATCTAACCATTCGATCAGTTCTGTGTTATAGCCGATACCAATGGTCGGCATCTGCGATGCATGCACATGACAGTCTGTAAATCCAGGTATGATCAGCCTGTTTCCAAAATCAACAACTTTAATTCCTTTATATTCCTCCGGAAGTACCGGATAACAGTCTTTCACTTTTCCCTGATCATCCACTACGATATAGCCATCTGCAAGCAGTGTAAATTCATGGTATGTTTTTGTATAAATAATATTCCCCTTGTATGCTTTCATATCATCCAACCTCACTTTTTCAGGCAGCAATGCATCTTCACATCCCGGTGTATCGTACATTACTGCCTGCAATTTTATCCCTGTTTTACAACAAAGACATCCCTGTCTGAAATGTCATGCTTTTACGGAAGCTGACCTATTACATTATCAACTAAGAAATCCATACTTCTGTTAACTTCATCAGACATTGTCTCGCCTTCTTTTACGATCACATTGCCCTGATTATCTTTGATTTCTCCAGCAAGTACATCAAGCTCTCCGGATGCAATCTTCTGCTGTACGTCATGAACTTTATCTGCTACATCCTGTGGTACAATGTCCATATTAATATCAGAAATTGTAGAACAGTTTTCTTCTGCGCCCCAGTAATAAGATGTATCTTTTGGCGTTCCATCTGCTGCATACTGTTCAATGATATCCTCAAAGATCGGTGCCCAGTTCCACATGTAAGAAACCATAACCGCATCCGGTGCATAATCCTTCATATCCACATGATATCCGGTACAGAGTACTTTTGCAGCTTCACATGCCTGTGGAATTGCCGGGGAGGAAGCATTGATACCGATACATTTGATTCCAAGTGATATTAAACTGTTTGCACAATCTGCCTCAGCAGTCGGATCATACCAGCTGTTTGCCCATACAACACGTACAGTTGCATTTGGATTTGCATATTTTGCACCGAGTGCAAATGCATTGATACCCTGAATAACAGAAGCTTCCGGCTGTCCTGCAGAATATCCAAGATCATCCTGGTCAGACATTAATGCTGAGATATAACCACAGAGGAACATACCTTCATAAGAACGAATCTGATAACCACAAAGATTTCCATTCATCGATGTTCCATCTGCCTGTGCAAACTGAATATCCGGATATTTTGAAGATAATTCCTCGATTGCACTCTTATAACCGGTAGATGCACCAATGATGATGTTGCATCCATCTGCAACAAGTCCTTCTGCAGCATTGGTAAAATCTGTTCCTGTCTCAGCAACATTATCTACAAATTCCAGATTATCCTCAGAAATTCCAAGCTCGGATAATGCATTTACAATTCCTGTATACTGTGCCTGTGTCCAACCGCCATCATCTTTACCAAAACTACCGATTGCACCAACTTTAATATTGGAAAAATCTTCCGTTGCTGCTTTGCCAGACTCTGTTGCTGCACCATCAGATGATGCTGACGCATCGCCAGAAGCACTTCCTGCATTGTTGCCGCAGCCACTTAACATTGCTGCCGCCATGGTCACTGTCAATAAAATACTCACTGCTTTCTTCTTCATAATAATTTCCTCCTGCCTGCTTTTTATATCTTCTGTTCCATAATTAGAAACAGCAGTTACCTTTCTTCACGGTCATACGGTACACCAAGCATTGCCGGCTGTGCGGTATGTTTTCCCCGGAAGGACCCCGTTGATAAAATTAATACGATGACCGTACAAATATACGGAAGCATCTTTAAAAAATAAGTTGGTATATCCGGTAAAAATAAAGGAATATAATTTGTCAGCACATTCACACCTGAAAATAATAATGCTCCACCGATTGCAATCATCGGATTCCACATGGAAAAAATCACAAGTGCTGCTGCAATCCATCCTTTTCCAGATGTCATCTCATCATTCCAGAATGGTGTACTCACCAGTGTTAAATATGCCCCACCAACTGCGCTTAAAATACAACCGAATGTCACATAGATATATCGAAGTCTTACAACATTGTATCCATCTGCATCAAGTGCTCCCGGATTTTCTCCAAGTGCCCGAAGTACCATACCAGGCTTTGTTTTCATCATAAAAACTGTCGCAAGTGGTGCAAGGAAATACAAAATATATACCAGCGGATCCTGATCAAATAATACAGAACCAATGATTGGAATTTTAGACAAAAGCGGAATCGCCATTGTATGAATATGATAACGGGATGCAACACTTACCACGCTTTTTCCGACGAAGCCACTCATACCTGTACCAAATGTTACAAGCGCAAGCCCCGTCACAACCTGATTAGCTTTTAACGTTACTGTTAAAAATGCATATGCAATTCCAACCACTGCTCCAACTAAAAGCACAACCAGTACTGCCACAACCATACTTCCCGTTTTGTATCCGGTGTAATAACCAACCACTGCTCCGATCAGCATAATACCTTCAAGACCAAGATTCATAATACCGGCTCGCTGTGAAAATATTTCTCCGATACATGCATATAAGATTGGCGCTGCGCCTATGATGATCGACGCCAAAATTGTTATTGTCATGTCTGCTGCTCCCATTTACGCCGCCTCCTTTATCTCTTTTTTGATCTTCGCTGCATTTTTCAAAACAGATACTTTGTATTTTCCGACCAGTTCACCACCAAGTACAAAAATTAAAATTGCACCCTGAAGCATTGTAACAACCTGTGACGGAATTCCCATCGTCTGTACCGAATAACCACCAATGGTAAGCCCTCCGAAGAAGATCGATACAAGTAATACTACAAAAGGATTAAATTTACTTAAATATGCAATGACGATACCTGTAAATCCGGCATTGTTTGCAATTCCGGTCTGCAGTTTATAAACCTGTCCGCTGACCTGTGCAAATCCTGCCATTCCTGAAATACCACCACTGACCAACATAACAAGAAGTATTTTCTTTACTACTTCAAGTCCTGCATAATGTGCCGCTGTAATATTCTTACTGATTACTTTAATCTGATAACCTGCCACCGTATATTTAAAGAACAGATAAATTAAAATAGCACACACAATCGCAATGATGACTCCCGCATTGATATTGGTTCCAAAATAGCTTTTCATCTTTGCGTAATCTGGAATTGTTTTTGATACCGGAAGATTGATATCTTTATCGATCCATGGTCCGAAACAGAGATAATCTACAAATAAAATTGCCACATAGTTGAGCATCAACGTAATGATCGTTTCATTGACATTCCAAAATGCCTTCGGGATAATTGCAATCACACCCCAAATTGCGCCTGCTATGAACGCTGCTAAGACCATTGCCGGGATCGTAAGTTTTTCAGGAATGAAATTGCAATACAGTGCAATTCCCGTTGCCGCAAAAGCACCCATTGTGTACTGACCTTCCGCTCCGATATTGTTTAATCCCATCTTAAATGCAACCGAAACACCCAGACTGCAAAGCATAAGTGGAATTGCATATACTATACTGTTTGATAATCCACGGACAGAACCAAATGCTGTCTTTAACATTTTCCAGTAAACCAAAAACGGATTCTCTCCATATCCAAGGATAAAGATTGCACAGAATGCCATCGCAAGAAGAATACAAACGACCACGTTTTCAATCCTCTGAATTGGTGTTACATTGTCCCTCTTCTGTATCAGTAACTTCATATTCAGTCCTCCTTTTCCCCAGTCATTAATCTGCCGATCTTATCATAAGTTGCATCTTTAATATCCAAAACTCCCTGTAACTTTCCAGAACAAAGTACACCGATATTATCTGACAGACTCATTAACTCATCTAAATCTTCTGATATTAAAAGAACTGCTTTTCCGTTATTTCTTGCTTCAAGCAATATCTCATGTATCGCCTGTGTAGTCCCGATATCAAGTCCACGCACCGGATAGGCTGCAATCACAACATCTGGATCACTGTCCATCTCGCGCCCTATGATCAATTTTTGCTGATTACCACCAGACATCATGCTGACCGGATACTTTAACCCGGCATTTTTAACTGCATATTCTTTTACAATCTCTGTGGTCTTTTCTGTGATCTTGCTCTTTAAAAGAATTCCATGTCTGCTGTATTTCTTACTGTCACTCGCTTTTAATAAGAAGTTTTCCTGCATATTCATGGATGCAACTAATCCCATATGAATACGGTCTTCCGGGATAAATGAAATTCCCTCTGCGATTCTCTGGTGAACCGACATCTGCGTGACGTCCGAACCTTTATAAGTTACCGTACCGGTCTCACTTTTTCTTAATCCGGCAAGTACCTCGGCCAAAAGATTCTGTCCGTTTCCAGCAACACCTGCAATACCAAAAATCTCATTTTTATGAAGATCCATAGAAAATTCCGACAGTCCTATGATTCCTTTATCATTTTTAACAGACAGATCTTTCACAGAGAGCAGCAACTCTCCGACCGGTGTTTTTTCTTCCTGTCTGATATCACTTTCCGTACGGTTACCCATCATCATGCTGGTAAGTTCTTCTTTCGATGTCTCCTCTTTTTTCATGGTAGCGATTGAAGTTCCATTCCGAAGTACGGTAATGCGATCTGCATGCATCATAACCTCATTCATCTTGTGTGTGATAAATACGATTGTTTTTCCGTCATCCGCCATTTTGCGAAGTGTCTGAAACATGTGAATGGATTCCTCCGGTGTCAGTACCGCACTAGGTTCATCTAAGATCATGATCTCTGTGCCGCGGTATAAAAGTTTTACGATTTCAACTCTCTGCTGTTCACCAACGGAAAGCTGCCATATCTTTGCGTTCGGTGTAACCTCAAGTCCAAACTTTTCCGAACATTCCTTGATCTTTCGATCCATCTCTGCAGTATCCACGAAAATACCTTTTGTCTTTGTGGAAAGGAGAATGTTTTCCGTTGCCGTCAGTGTCGGAATCAGCCTGAAATGCTGATGTACCATACCTATCCCAAGATCTACCGCCTGTTTCGGTGATTTAAAGGCAACCTTTTTGCCTTTGTAAAAAATGCCTCCATAGGTGGGCTTATATATACCGGTCAAGATATTCATCAATGTACTTTTTCCGGCTCCATTTTCTCCCAGAAGTGCATGTATCTCACCGCTATAAAGCTTTAAGTTGACATTATCGTTTGCCTTAATTCCAGCAAATGTCTTTGTTATATTTTTCATCTCCAAAACCGGTTCGCTCATGTCTGTCACTCCTTTACATTTTTTCTTCTGTATGATCGAAAAAGTCTCTAAGTAAATTTCCTGAAACCTTTTTCCGGTATGCTGCCGTCGACCGCTGATCATCAATCGGTCTCACATGTTCCATATATGCGTCAAACAACATTTCTTTTTGCTGCGAAAATGTCTCCTTATCCATTCCTTTCATCTTTGCCTCAAGTGTCTCATCCTTTACCACTGTGATGCCGACTGCCCCAAAGGCTGCGCTGATGGATTCAATCTTTCCGTCCTTGATTTTTGACACTCCAAAAAATGATAATTTCGAAATTGCCTCTGCCCTTCTTGCACCGACCTTTTTATGATAAAAATATGTCTTACCAGTAAAATATGTCTTTGGAACAATGATCTTTGTCAGTAACTCTTCTGGTCTGCGATCCAGTTTTCGAATTCCAAGGATAAATTCTTTTATTGGAAGAATCCTCTCTTCTATGTGTTCCCCATCTTTCATGGACTCTAACTTTACCTTTGCCTTCAGTGCATACCACATCGGGAGCGTATCGCCTGCTGGAGATGCATTACAGATATTTCCTCCTAAAGTTCCACGATTCCGGATTGCCGGGGATGCCACCTGGGAACATACGGTTTTCATGATATCCGGCATATCCGATTCGATCAGTTCGGTAAATGTAACTCCTGCACCGATCTGCCATTCATCTTTTGTTTCCTCAATCCCTTTTAGTTCTTCAATCTGGTTAATAAAAATCACATTTTCCTTAAAACGCTTTACAACCATAAGATCCGTTCCACCGGAAAAAATCTGTATATCTTCTTTTTGGGCAAGGAGCTTTAATGCTTCTTCTTTTGTTTTGGGATTGTAACCTACCATAAGCCTGCCCCTCTTTCTGCCGCTGACAAAACTGCGTCTATGATCATGTTATAGCCGGTGCATCTGCAAATATTTCCTGAGATTGCAAGTCTTACATCTGCTTCTGTGGGATGTGGATTTTTCTCTAAGAGCGCCTCCGCAGCCATGATCATTCCCGGTGTACAAAATCCACACTGTACTGCTCCCGCATCTGCAAATGCCTTATCAAGCACCTCAAAACGTTTGGTGTTTCGAAGTCCTTCGATAGTCGTGACACGCGATCCATCAACACTTCCAATTGCCACTAAACATGAATTTGAAAGTCTTCCGTCTATGATCACTGAGCATGCTCCACATTCTCCCTCACCACAGCCTTCCTTTACTCCGGTAAAATTCAATTTTTTCCTTAATATATCTACCAGCCGCTCTGTCGGATCACAGTCAAACAGATATTCCGCATTATTAATGTTTACACATATCATGATTTTTCACGCCCTTTCCTGTTATCTTATAATTTCTTCCGGCGTAATCGGAATCTTCGTAAAATGCAATCCACTTGCCTGTTCCACTGCCTCAACATAAGCTGGTGCACTGCCGTGTACGGTAAGTTCTCCGGCGCCCTTTGCACCAAATGGTCCGTTATCATAGATATTATCCATCGTACAGGTAACAAATTCTGCCGTATCCATCGACGTAGGCACCATATAATCAGTAAAACTTCCCTGACGGATTCTTCCATTTACTGCATCCATTCTTTCCATGGAAGCATAGCCGACACCCTGCAGCATACCGCCTTCAATCTGCCCCTGCATGATCACATCATCAATGGTGTAACCTACATCGTAGACTCCACAACCCCCCGTCACATGTACTTCTCCGGTCAACGTATCAAGTTCAATTTCTATGATGTTGACTCCCCAGGAATAAGTTGGATAAGGGTCGCCTGTAAATGTATTTAAATCCCATGGGATCATATCTGCCGGATGTACATAATGTTTGACAATAACCTGCTCTTTTCCGTCTAACCACTTTTCCTTTAATTCTGCTGCCGCCTTCTGCAAAAGATTTCCAACAATCATGATGGATCGTGAAGCGACGGTCGGTCCTGAATTTGGTACACGATCCGTATCCGGATTTACGATGATAACATCCTCAAGGGGAATTCCAAGGGTTCTTGCAACGATCTTAGTATAAGTTGTTTTTACCCCCTGTCCCATATCCGTACTGCTTGCTAAAATTTCTACTTTGTTATCTTTATATTTTTTAATAGAAGCAACCGACTTCAAAAAATCTTTTTCTGCCGACCCTGTAAATCCACATCCGTGAATGGATAATCCCATTCCAATGCCTTTTCTGTAACGTCCTGTCTGATTTTTGTATGTCTCTTTTTTCTTCCGGTAATCAGTCATCTCACATGCTTTTTCTATCATTTGCGGCATGATAACCGGATATTTATATAAACCACTTGTCGCCGTTGCCGATCCCTGTACAACTAAATGTCTGCTCTTGTAAAGGAGCTTGTCCTCTCCTGTAAATTCAGCGATATGATTCATAAATGTTTCAATCGCATAGTGACTCTGTGGTGCACCAAATCCCCGGAACGCTCCAGTCGGAACTTTATTTGTTTTCATAACCCTTCCGTGAACGCTTAAACTTGGAATATCATAAACCCCGGTAATTGTAATCAGGCATCTCTGCATTACCGTTGCCGATACTGTCTGGTAAGCGCCTCCGTCAAAAGTGACATCTGCAGTCAGTCCAATAATATTGTTATTCTTATCAAGGGCTGCTTTGTAATGGATATCTGCCGGATGTCTCTTCGGAGAATCATATACATCCTCTTTTCGTCCAAGTACAAATCTGACTGGACATCCTGTCTTTTTTGCTGCCAATGCTGCCTGACAGGCAACTAATGACGGGTAATCTTCTTTTCCACCGAATCCGCCTCCCGTAACTGCCTGAATAACCTGTACATTTTCGGGTTTCTGATGAAAAACTGCTGCAAGTTCGTTTTTAATGTAGTAAGGATTCTGCATGGAGCCATAGATTAAAATATGATCATCTTTCCAGGTGACTAACATACCGTTCGTTTCCAGATACATCTGTTCCTGATAGCCTGTATGTAATGTTTCCTCATACACCTTATCCGCTTTTTCGAAGCTTTTCTCAACTTCATTTTTGCGGTAAAAATATTCTACCTGTACCTCCGTCGACTCTTCCACAGAACAAATTGCCGGTAATTCTTCATATTCCACAACTGTTTGCTCTGCATAACGTTTTGTCTGTTTTTCCTTTGGACCACAGATCATTGCGATTCCTTCACCAATATAGTTCACAAACTCATCTGCATAAATCTGCTGTCCATCCTTCTCATCGCGCAGGAAGTTCGGTTCTGTCATATCGTGTGCATCCACGGTATAATAGCCTTCCTCCATCTCGGGATAATGTATGCTTTTTATTCTTGCATGCGGTACGGTCGATCTTACCATAATTCCATAAAGCATATGCTCCATCCGGTAATCACCGACATACTTTGCCTCTCCGCTTACCTTTGCGTAATGATCCACTTTTCTGACAGGTGATCCTAAACGCTCCATACTGATTCCTCCCTGCTACATTCCGATTTCTGTAACCAGAATTTCATCTTCTCCTGATACAGATGCCTGTATCACGCCATCTGTATCAACTAAAAAGCTTTCCTTTGGATTTGCCAAAAGAAGTTTTGCTCCGCTTTTCTTTGCAAAATTAAGAACCTCTTTCTTTCTGTTTTCATCTCCGCCATAACCCGACACAAGAATGAGTTTTACCTTTTGCTGTTTCATCCGCTCTGCGGTCTTAAGGCACTTCATATCAGATTCCATCAAAATTCCTGTCAAAACAGATGTGACATCAAAATACTTTATTTCTTTTCCAATGCTTCCTTTCCAATATAGAAGTTCTCTCTGCTCAATGTGTATTTTCTGATAAGTTGCCTTTATCTCCCCTGTCGGTCCAAATACCACCTGGGTATCAAACAATCTTCCGGGAACCTGACTTTTCTGTGACATCCCAACGATCAGGTAAAGTCCACAACTTTTTGCAATTTCTGAAAGCAGCTTTGTCATACGTCCCGGTATCGTATCTGAAACCTCAAACAACTTTAATCCAAGTTGATCTGCATCCTGCCCGCAGAGTGCGAATTCCGGGAAACAGATTATTTTTACATTTTCTTTGGAAGCCTTTGCACAGATTTCTTTTATTTTTTCCAGATTTTTTTCGGTATCACCCAGTACGCTTTTAAAATTAACCGCTGCGCACTTTAATTTTTTTTCATTCATAGAACACCTCATTTTTTCTTCCGGATCATGCACTAAACTCCGTAGATTGCTTTTCGCGGACAACGCGAACGGCATAACCCGCAGCCCATGCATTTTTTCGGATCTGCCACTGGCTTTTTATCCGGCATACGGATTGCAAAAAACGGACACACCTTTTCACAGATTCCACAGGAAACACATTTCTCTGTATTAAACTGTGCCATCTTTCTTTCATAATCAAGTTCTCCAACCTTAAGTTCCGTGTTTACAACTTCTTCAATAGAAGAAAAATCATATTTTTCCAAAGCCGCTGGAAGATCTTTTATAATCTTTCCATACAGATCACGTCCCTTTAAAAGTGCTGCTGACAGCATCTCAACTGCATTAGCTCCGGCAAGTAAAAATTCAAGGACATCCTCCGCTGTCTCAACACCGCCGACACCAATAATCTCACATTCCGGTACTGCACGTTTTACATTGTTGACAAAAGCAAGTGCCACCGGCTTGATCGCCGGTCCGGAAAGCCATACCTGACCATCTTTGTTGCCGATTGGAACGCTTCTTGTTGCAAGATCCACTTTCATGGAAGGACCGAGCGAATTGATCGCCACAATTCCATTTCCTCCCTGTTCTAAGACCATCTCTGCAAAAGCCACCGGATTCGGAAAATGTGGGCTGACTTTCATGTATACCGGTTTATCTGTCAGGGAGCGGATCATTTTGATCGTCTCTCTCATCGGTGTCAGGTCTTTTCCCACATAATGCGTTGATATCTCATATCCGTCTGCATATTCATTCACTAACGGGAGCATATAACGCATATCTTCATCCGAATATCCGAGGCTGACTAACAATGGCTGTTTAACCTCTTTTTTTACCTGTGGGAGAAATTCTGATTTCCAGACATCGACACTATATTCCGACCACGGTTCACAGTTCATAATGTAATTTCCCTCGCCCCGCATAAACGGTCTTGGTATCGTAGGTACATTCGCGGAAATCGTCTTTGTGACAACGGCACCGAGATTATATTTTGATAATGCTATGATTTTTTCTGCTGTTCCGACAAATGGTCCAGATGCCGGAAGCAGCGGTGTATTCAGTGTCATATTTGCTAACTTTGTTTTTAAATCCATATCTCCCACCTGCTTTTTATCTTTTTAGTAGTTTGAACACTCTGTAATCAATGAATATGCTTCCGGTCTTCTGTCTTTCATGTAGGATAACTGCATTGCGTTATCTTTAATACATGCATCAATATCAACCTCTGCATAAATGATTTCCTCTTCGCGGCCGGCTGCTGCAAGTACATTTCCACGCGGTCCGATGATACGGCTTTCACCATTTAATGTGGAATCTCCTTCCACACCACAGCGGTTAGAGCAAACCATAAATACATGGTTTTCAACGGCACGGCATCTTGTATTTAACTCCCAGATATCAGCTTCCTGAATTCTCCATGCAGCGGAATCGAAAATGATATTGACACCCTTTAATGCAAGTACTCTTGCCGTCTCCGGGAAGCAGGTATCATAGCAGATCATTGTTCCGGCCTTGCACATTGGCATCTCAAATGTGGTAAATTCACAGGAAGTACTTTCTTTCCAGTAAAGTTTTTCAAGTCCCCATACATGAATCTTGCGGTACAGTCCAACAATTTCTCCCTCCGGTGAAATAGTTACCTGTGAGTTGTATAATTTACCAGGAACGTTACTCTTTTCTGAAATACCAGTGATAATGTAAAGACCTGTTGCTTTTGCAACCTCACATAAGAAATCGGTGCTTGGTCCAGGTACCGGCTCTGAAATTTCAAAAAACTTTTCTGCAATGAGCACCGGGCTGTATCCGGTTGTTGCAAGTTCCGGGAAACAGATTGCAGAAGCTCCGTTTGCTGCTGCCTCCTTACACATTGACTCCATTTTCTTTAAGTTCTCACTTACCACACCTAAGGTACAATCCATGTTTGCTGCTGCTACTTTAAATTTTTTCTTTTCCATCGTTTTTCCCTCTTTCTTTTTGATCTGTGATTGAATATACAAATTCTTTTTTGAGAATAAAAAAACAGAGAGTTCACACTTTGTGACCTCTCTGTCTGTTTTTTCTCTTTATGTTGCTGTCATTATAGCTTTGTATTTTTTGTTTTGCAAATTCTTTTTCAAAAGAACTTGATATGTGATAAAGAATCAGGTCCAGTACGGCTCATCCCAAAGCTTTAAGGTCTGTCCAATGCCCTTTTTCTTTGCCTGCCGGTACAATTCATAACCCCATGCCACATCAAACAACACCTGTCCACTTGTAACAAATATCTCTTTTACTGCCGGATCTTTTCTGCCAAGAGACGGATCCACCACAACATCACCAAGACTTATGGAATGCGCCAGATCAGTCATTCTCCCCTGCTCCATAAGCTCATACATACGTCCCCATCCATTGCAGGCTTTTTTGATGTCACCGAGTTCAAGTGCCTCCTCATAGTACGCCTCATGCATCTTGGTATTATCGAACGTAATCTTATTCTTTAACCAGAAATCATCATCTGCCTCGATCGGGGATGTTAAAAGCATGGTTGCACCTGGTTTTAGCCATTCATCCTTAAAGTAAAGTGGTTTAGCCGGAGATGCTGCAACACTTATGATATCGCCCTTTCTGGTTGCCTCTTCGAGTGTCTCCACAGCCTCTCCTTCTAACCCTAACTCTTCCTTTGCCCATTTGGCAAAACCCTGCGCACGCTCTAAATGAGCTGCCATAGCAACTACTTTTTTCAGATTTTTCATCTCAGACTTCATGGCAAGCATAGTTGCTTTCTGAATCGGTCCGACACCGATCACGGAGATTGTCTCGGCATCTTTATTTGCAAGATAACGCACACCAACGCCCGGGATACAGCCGGTTCTCATGGAACTGATCAGGTTTCCGGACATGTATGCGATCGGCTCACAAGTTTCCGGATCATTGATTGTAACGTTTAAAACAGAACGTGGTAATCCGCGTTCTTTTGGATTTTTAACATTTGACCCATACCATTTTTCACCACAGACATTAAATCTGCCGCCCAAATAAGCAGGCATGGAAATAAAACGACGTTCTGGTCCCGCTACCGGCATATTTTTAAATTTTGTTTCTTTCGGGAAAACCAAAACCAGTCCATGCTCGTTATGATTTGGACCTCCCATCAGATAATCTCCTTCGTGAAGAATCCGAAATACCTCCTCACATACGTTGATGCATTTATCTGCATCCAACACTCCCGTCTCAATCAGATCCGGTTCCGATAAAAATAAAAACTCTGTTTTGCTCATTGGCTCATCCTCCTATAACACTATAAAATTCTTTTAAAATGCTTTCCATTTTTTCATTGTTCCCCGGGTTTAATATCTTCCCGGCAAACTGTTCTGCCTGCTCCGTTTCAAATACAGTTTTAGTATTCTCACAGAACTTACGCACCAGATCATCCTTTGTATAAGCATCTGGATTATCAAAATCTCCCACTGCATGGAATACCTCACGGGTAATCTTACTTCCATCCTTTTTTGTGATTTCCACACGTCCACCCCGAACATCCGGCAGCAGCTTATTGTATTCTTCATCCTCATGAAGCCATATATGCTCTGATAACTTCTGTACTGCCTCATTTTTTTCACAATTTCGTATCGTATCCGGTGTCAGACTGCCATATATCAATTGCACTGCAAGTGATACCGGTATAGAAAACTTTGCCGCGAGGTCATTTGGCACCGTCTGATCAGTCAATCTTGCTGCCTTTTTGTAAGTGTAAACATGAATGTGTTCCACATCTTCTTTTTTGAGCCCTGCTTCCATTTCTTTTTGCATCACATCTGCAAATGGATGCACAAAACGGCAGCCGGTATGTACCTTGAAATAATTGCTCATAAGCAGATATTCTTCTCCCAGGCCTTCACCAAGCTGCTCCGGTACTGCATCAGCTCCCATGATCTTCTGATAGATGTCCAACACGATTTTTCCAGTGCTGCGCACTCCCCGTTTCATCATACGTGCTGACTGTATCGCCATCGTAGCCGACAGTCCGGCATAGACATCATGGAGCTTACTGCCGTCAAATACAGACTGCCAGACTGATACCATCGGCAGAGATTCCGTCAGCAGCAATGTCTCATAAATTTCACCAGCATCCATTCCACAAATCAGCCCTTCTGCCACTGCAGCGCCAGACGTCATCACCGTTCCATGTCCTAACACATCATGGGAAAACCGGATACTTCTGCCCCAGCGCGCAGCCACCTCATAAGCTGCGACAAAAATCCGCATAAATTCCTCATATGTCATCTCTGTATGTGCACTTTCTACCAGTAAGAGCGGAATAATATGACAGGCGGGATGTCCGATTGCCTTTCGGTTTCCCTCATATAGTTCAGTAGAAATCATCGCTCCCGCAATATCAATGATCCTGTCCGCTTTTTCCTTTGTTTTTTTCTCATTCTGTTTTATTCCTGAACAACCTTTGATCACACAGCCAAGCGAATCCACGATGACCCATTTTGCACGCTCTCGCACATCATCCGGTATTTTTTCCCAGCTTAGTTTCTCCGCAAACTGTGCCTGCTTTTTTATCTGCTCTTCTATCTCATTCATTCGTTCCACTCCTTCCATTTTTTGAACGAAAAAAAACGAAGATGTCTTTTTCAAACATCTTCGTTCTCATATGAATGTTATAATATGGAACTTTCATTTTTTCAAATTCTTTCTCAAAATAACTTGCCAATATTTCTGATACAATGTACAAAAATTAACCGGACACGGTACTAGGCTCCAAAAATCTTCCAAAACTCCCTGTCCGCATATTCCTGTACTTTCTTTTCCAGCAGACAATATTTTTCCAGATAAGCAAGTCCTTCTTCCGTTAACTTTGTACTTCCACCACGCTTTCCTCCCTGCCTGCGTTCCACGACAGGATATTCCAAAGCCTCTTCAAGCACATTGATCATCTCCCACGCTTTTCCGATGGATAGCGATATTCTTGAACATGCCGTCTTTAGTGAACCCGTCTCGCGGATCTGAAGCAGTAACATCTTGATACGTGGATCCATAACCTTTGTCGGACAGTCGATATCCACCCGGACATATGGATGCAGCATCTGCTCATTATGTTGTTTTAAAAGATGCGTGCAATCTTCCTCCCTGTCAATCATATTGCAGATACATCCCTCATCTGCAAACTCAATTTTTTGTGCAAAAGTCCTGCACCTGTGAAAAAATCCTTCTAAACTATCCTGTCCTCCCTGTTCCATCAGCTTTGGCAATGCTGATGTTTCCATTAACATCGGCCATCCCAGTGTCTGATCTACAAAAGGGGCTCTTACCTCCCCTTTTGCTGCGGAAAGTTCTCTGATTGTCTGTGTATAGAACATCGGATATTCCACCGGCGTAACTACTACCTGACTGCATTTTTCACAAATATAACCGAGTGCCGATCTAAGGCCGCTTGCATCCCCATTCTTGGCATCCTCATCCATACGGAAAAACATGACTCCCCAGATTGCCAGATGACGTTCTACAGACAGACCGTCATATCCAGTGATCACTATGATTGGCGAAATAGAGGCAAGCTGATATGTCTGCACAGTTCTTTTTACAATCGTAGTTTTACCAAGTTCAGTCAGCGGATCAATTCGTCTTCCCTGCGAATCACATCCAGTTGCCAGAATGATCCCGCCCGTCTTTTTTTCACTCATCTTTACCGCCTCCGAACAACAGACAGGCGTTACTGATACTTTTATCCCAGTAGCGCCTGTTTTTTGTTAGCATAACACTTATTTTATTTTTTGTAAAATGCTATATTATAATTTCCACACTCTGTTCCGTCTCAATTCCCGATTTTTCAATTTCTTTTCCGGACACTTCATAATCCGCAGGCTCCATTCTCCACGCCAGTCCGCACCCTGCCGAAAGCTGCCTTGGAACCGGGATCAGCCGTCCTTTGATGGCATTCTCATTGCAATATTTTTCCATGGCCATTGCCGCTGATGTGGTATGAAATGTAATGATTCTGTAATTTCTCTTTTCTCTCATGATCCGTCATCCCTGCTAACATTATTTCGTGATATTGGAGTAAATATCACTATTTGTTATCCATATCATGCCTTTATCTTACAACATCTCGATTAGTGCTGCAATCCTTGTATTGGTCTATTCGATATCCCGCGCCATTTGCAATTTCTACTCTTTTAATATTTTCTATATACTTATTGTTTTTTTCTATAAATAAGCATAAAATACAATCAACAATTTTCTTATCAGGAAGGGCCACGTAATGGATATCCGTCAGCTTGAAGCATTTGTATATACTGTAAAAACCAAAAGTTTCTCAGAAGCAGCAAAAAAACTTTATCTGTCCCAACCAACGATCAGTGCCCATATTCATGCACTCGAGCAGGAATTGCAGACGCAACTCATCAGACGGACAACAAAAACATTCTCTATAACTCCGGCACTCGTCAGGAGACATTAAATTTTTTAAAGAGCATGGGGATCTCGATGGACGATCTGCATATCATCGCCATCATGGATGATCCGGATGCGTTAAAACAATGCATTATCTTAGGACTTGGCATCTCAATCCTTTCACACGCTGCCGTGGAAGCTGATGCCGCACAGGAAAAATTGCTTGTATTCCCACTAGGAGATTCTGCTTTTTTGCGCAAACTCTATATTGTTTATTCCCCTGACCGTTATATGCCGGACAAAATCCGCCATTTTTTACATTTTATTAAAAACTATTATAATCTTTCTTAATATATTGATTTCTTTTGTGTAACAGATTTCTGCACATAAATCTCTTTTTCCTCTTTTGGAATGATCTCGCCCACAATAGAAGCCGGGTGTCCCGCCTGTTTTAACTCATCTAATAATGCATCCGCCTGCTGCCTTTCCACTGCGATCAGAAGTCCTCCGGAGGTCTGTGGATCAAACAACACTTCCTCCATGGCAAACGATACATCATCAAAAGACACAAACTCCCCCACATGATTGCGGTTTTTCTGTCCCGCTGCTGTTAACAAAAACTCATCCGCATAATCAAGTGCCTCTTTTATCACAGGTACCTGATCTGCAAAAATACGACAGGACAATTTTCCATCCATCATTTCATGCAGATGTCCCAAAAAACCAAAACCGGTCACATCTGTACATGCATGGATCTCATATGGATGACAGATATGGGAAGCATATTTATTCAACATTGTCATGGATGCAACCGCCTGTTCCATGGCGGCATCGGATGCCTCTTTTACACGATTTGCAGTGCAGACAATTCCAACTCCAAGTTTTTTTGTTAGGATCAGTTTGTCTCCGGGTTTTCCCTGATTATTCGGATAGATCTTATCCGGATGCACAGTTCCCATGACAGAAAGTCCATACTTCACATCCGTATCGGCAATGGAATGACCACCTGCAAGAGTTCCTCCCGCCTCAATGACTTTTTCGGAGCCGCCCCGCATAATCTCACCTAAAATATTCAAATCCATACTCTCCGGAAAACATACAATATTTAATGCTGTCTTTACTTCACCGCCCATCGCATAGATATCGCTGAGCGCATTTGCTGCCGCAATCTTTCCAAAGGTGTATGGATCATCCACCATTGGTGGGAAAAAATCAAGTGTCTGTACGATTGCCGTATCATCGGAAATACGATAAACCGCCGCATCATCCTTACTGTCATATCCAATCAGAAGATTTTCATCTGCCGGTCCTTTCGGCAAACGCTCTAACACTCTGCTTAAAATGCCTGCACCGAGTTTTGCAGTGCAGCCGCCTCCCTTGCAAAATATGATTTTTTCCTGATTTTGTTCCATATCTGTCTTACTCCTCCGTGATCTGAAAATATTCCTCAAATAACGCCTGCGCATCTTTCTTTAACTCCGCATCCATCGCCTGATACCGTTTTAAAAAATCCTTTCCCTGTTCTGTGAGTATCATCCTGCCGCCACATTTTCCACCGCTTGTACCATCCATAAGTGAAAATCCAAGATTATCCTCAGCACGTTTTACAATTTTCCACCCCTTTGAATATGCCATTTTCATCTGGCGGCACGCCGCGGAAAGTGATCCTGTTTTCTCCACCAATTCCATGAGCTGTGCCACACCGGGGCCAAAAATAAGCTCATCTCCATAAATACGCAGCCTCACCTGTCCATGAAGCTTTCTTTTTTCCAAACTCATGTCTATCCTCTTTTCTTTGCCGCTTATTACGCAGACTCTTTCTGTCATGTTTCTTCTGCAATCTCCCACACAGCTCTCACCGCAACATCCACTTCCTCATCTGTATTAAAATGGGAAAAGCTGAATCTTACAGCCCCCTGCTCTTTTGTTCCAAGCGCCTCATGCATCAAAGGCGCACAGTGTGCTCCTGCGCGGACTGCAATCTCATAATCTTCCCAGAGCCAATCACTCACACTGCCGGAATCTAAATCCCTGATATTTAATGAGACAACTGCCACTCTGTTTTCCGTTGTAAAATCTCCATAAATCTGCACACCGGAAATATCTTTTACACCATTATAAAACCGGTCTGCCAAAGCCATCTCCTGCTTGTAGATCGTACCAATGCCCGTTTTTTGCAGATAACCCAAAGCAGCGTATAATCCAGCTATTCCATGTCCGTTTAATGTTCCCGCTTCAAGTGCGGTCGGCATTTCTCCCGGCTGCGTTTTACTGTAACTTTGAACTCCGGTTCCTCCCGTTAAAAGCGGTCGGATATTCAAGCCTTTCCGTACATAAATTCCTCCGGTTCCCTGCGGACCAAGTAGACCTTTATGACCGGTAAAACATAGTACATCAATATTTTGTTTCTGCACATCGATCGGCAGGACACCTGCCGTCTGGGCAGCATCAATGACAAACAACAGCTGATGCTTTTGTGTAAATGACGCAATACGATCTAAATCTGTCACATTTCCTGTCAGATTTGACGCATGCGTAATCACAACTGCTTTCGTATCCGGCCGATACGCATGTTCCAGTTCATTATATGCAATCCGCCCCTTAGAATCTGCGGAAAGATACGTTACTTTCACACCACGCTGTTCCATCAGATACAACGGACGCAATACAGAATTATGCTCACAGACCGACGTGATCACATGATCTCCCGGCTCAAACAATCCCTGGATCGCAATGTTTAACGACTCTGTCACATTACCGGTAAATGCAATACGGGATGCATCTTCCGCATGAAATAATTCTGCAAGCCGCTCTCGGGTTCCATAAATGATCCTCGATGCATCGAGTGTTGCCGCATGCGCTCCTCTTCCCGCATTTCCAAGTGTATGAAACGCTTCCATAACGGCATGTTCCACCTCCGGTGGTTTTGGAAATGTAGTTGCCGCATTATCCAGATAAATCATGGTTTTATAATATTTCCTGCCTGCGTCATTTTCTCAGCGATGACATACATATTCGTTACGCTTCCCACCTGAAGCTTGTCCGTCAGACCGTAGTGATTAAGACAGGTACCACAGGTTAAAATCTCCACGCCCTGTGCCTCTAACGATTTCAAATCCTCTAATGTCGGTGATTCCTCACAGGTCAGTTTTGCTCCTCCATTATAAAAAAGCATTGTTTTCGGGAGCACATCCTGCTCTGTCAGAGCATAAATAAATCCTTTGATGAGTGCCTTTCCAAGTTCCTCATCACCCTCACCCATATGATCTGCAGAGATCACAACAACCGTATTTCCATGGATTGCATTTGGAGCACAGGTTTCTTTTTCTGTATCTGTTGCGGTCATTGCATCACTCTGGTTTTCTGCTCCTTCTCCAATCTCCATCGTCACTTTATACTGTCCCTCTGCGACTTTCTCAGACTTCACGCCATAACCTTTCTGGTTTGCCATCTTCGTCAGGTTCTGAACCGCAATCTCGTTATCCACCAGTGTCTCCACAACACCGGAACCTTTAAGTTCTTTGATTGCATTTTTTGTTTTTACTACCGGAATCGGGCAGGTATCGCCCATTGCATTTACTGTGATCATCTTTTTTCTCCAACCTTTCTGCTATTTTTTTGCCATTCTGTTTTTTGATGAGAATCCATTTATATTGAAAAAACGGATTTTCATTGAAAAAAGGGCATTACGGAATCTCTCCAGTAACACCCTCGTTATCTTTTGTTAAGTATAACACTATTTTTTCAGCTTGAAAATAGTATTTTTTCAACGCCACGCAAATATCATCTCCGTGCACACTCCCCATCTCTCCCCAACAAAATATCCATGCCATGCTCCAACGAATCTAAGATATAAGTCAGGCTCTCCTCGACCGCTTTCGGGCTTCCCGGCAGATTTACGATCAGGGACTGCCCTCGGATCGCACTTGCACCACGGCTTAACATGGCACGCTTCGTAATTGTCATGCTGTAAGCCCGGATTGCCTCAGCAATTCCGGGTGCATTCCGGTCACAAACCGCAAGCGTTGCCTCCGGTGTCACATCCCGCAGGGAAAATCCTGTTCCGCCTGTGGTCAGAATAAGATTGCAGCCACATGTATCTGAAAGACGTATCATTTCCTGTTCCAATTCCGTCTGCTCATCAGGCAGCACTTTATAAGATACCACCTCGTATTTTTCTGCCGGAAGAAGTTCTTTTATCCTTCTTCCACTGATGTCCTCGCGCTCTCCCTTTGATCCTTTGTCGCTTGCTGTTATAATTCCTACTGTGTATTTATTGTCCATTTTAATCTCCATTTCTGAGCAACTTGTTATAAAAAGGCGATGAGAATTTCAACTTTTCGGAGGCATGTTTTTTTCCTTTTCCGCACAGACATAATGTCCGCTCTTGCCACCATCCTTTTCCAGTAAATGAATATCGGTGATCCTCATCCCGCGATCCATCGCTTTGCACATATCGTAAATGGTCAGAAGCGTTACACTCACCCCTGTCATCGCCTCCATCTCAACACCTGTCTTTCCGATACAGGAGGTCTTACAGATTGCCTCAATAGCACTTTCCTCATCATGCATCTTAAAGCTGACTTCACAGTCCGTCAATGCAATAATATGACACAACGGGATCAGTTCCGAATTTTTCTTTGCCGCCATGATTCCTGCAATGCGCGCCACTCCAAGAACATCTCCCTTTTTTGCAGTATGTCCCTTGATTGCCGCATACACCTCCTCATTGACGTATATCTTTCCGGCTGCCACCGCCACACGGTAGGTATCATCCTTTGCATGAACATCCACCATGATTGCATTTCCTTCCTTATTGAAATGAGTAAACTCTCCCATATGCGGCTCTCCTTTCTCGATTCAACATTTTCCTAATATTCCTGTGCACACACCATCTTCCAATATCTGAGACCCATCTGATTATCTTCTTTCCTTATTATATATAACTTCTGCTCACTTGCAATCCCGATTTTTTCCTGTTTTCACCCGTTTTGGACATATTTTGTTCATTTTTTATTCATATTCCATAGAAAAACACAGATTGTTCATTCTTTTTTATTCATCTTTCCGATTGATTTTTTACCTGAGAAGCGATATATTCTCTTAGTGTCAAAATAAGATTTTTACACAGGGTTTACATACCTTTTACAAAATACTGGAAATGACAAAATTTCCATTTAAAGATAGACAGTTTGATATTATATGAAACTTTGGGAGGTTAGTGTGAAAAATAAGATTTTTCACACGCAAGATTTGTGCTAACGCACAAACTTGAGATGCGCAAAAAACAGCGCAAGAATGGAGGTCACTATGAAAGAAAAATTACAGTTTTGTCTCGATAAGATTTCTCTTATCCATTCAAAATTACCAAAAAGAAAACCACACAGCGAAAAATATTATAAAATGATTGCGTTTTTAAACAAATACTCACTGGTATTTCATTTTATTTTAGCATGCGTGCTGACGTTTGCAATCGAAATGATTTCAAGAAGAGATTTTCTTTCAACGATCTCTTTCTTACATAATCACACACTTGCATATCTTTACAACGCGTTTATCGTATTTGCTTCACTCTCCATCGTATATCTGTTCCGGTGCAGGGCACAGCTGCGTGTACTGATCAGCGGTTTATGGCTGTTCCTTGGTACGATCAACGGTCTGATCCTTTCAAACCGTGTTACACCTTTCAGCTATACTGATTTAAAATGTATCTCTGATCTGTTCGCAATGCAGAACACAAACTACTTTACCGCAGAAGAGGCAACTCTTGTCGTTGGCGTTGTCGTTGCATTTTTCGTATTTTTAGGTTTCTTTTTTGCAAAAGGGCCAAAATATCAGGGAAAACGTCATTTTGTATTAGGTCCGGTTTCGATTGCTGCTTTACTTTTAGTCGGACTTCCGATTACTACACAGGCTGCACAGGGTTCTAACATCCTTGCTTCCTATTTTTCCAATATCGCTCAGGGTTATGCCGATTATGGTTTTGTATACGGTTTTTCCACCAGTGTGGTTGGCCGTGGTATGAGCAAACCGGATGATTATTCTGAGGAAACGGTCGATGCGATCGAAACTCTGGTTAATTCTTCCAAAGAACAGACCACTGTTTCTAAAGGCAGCGAACCGAATATCATCTGTGTACTGTTAGAGTCATTCACAGATCCTTACGAAGTAAACTTTTTAAATATGTCCGAAGATCCGATCCCGAATTTTCACAATTTAGAGAGCAATTACTCCACCGGATATCTCTCTGTTCCGGTTGTCGGCGCAGGTACGGCAAACACAGAATTTGAAGTTTTAACCGGTATGAGCATGCAGTATTTCGGAACCGGTGAGTACCCTTACAAAACCATCTTAAAACAGACAGACTGCGAAAGTATTGCATCTGACCTGTCAAAGATCGGTTACGGTACACATGTAGTACACAACAATACCGCTACTTTCTACAGCAGAAACAATGCTTTTTCCATGATGGGATTTGATACTTTCACCAGTAAGGAGTTAATGAACATCACACAGTACACTCCAAATGGCAACTGGCCAACTGACGATATCTTAGTTCAGGAAACGGTAAAGGCTTTAGACTCCACAAAAGACCAGTCCGATTTTGTATACACGATCACTGTAGAAGGTCACGGTGATTACCCGACCGAAAAGATCTTAACAGATCCGGCAATCAAAGTTTCCGGTGCAGCCACAGAGGAATCAAACAATCAGTGGGAATATTATGTAAATATGATCCATGAAGTAGATGATTTCATCGGTGACCTGATCACTGCTGTTGACCGCCGCGGTGAAGATACCATCGTTGTTATGTTCGGTGATCATCTTCCTACCATGGGACTTTCTGATTCTGATATGAAATCCGGTGATATTTTCAAGACAAAATACATCACCTGGAATAACATGGGACTTCCGAAAGAGGACGCCGATCTGACCGCTTACCAGCTTCTTTCCCAGATCACGGATCAGGCTGGTATCCATGAAGGAACCATGTTTAACTATCATCAGACACAGCGCAATTCCGAGACATACTTAAATGGTCTTGAGAATCTGCAGTATGATTTACTTTACGGCAAAAGATATACTTACAGCGGCGAGGATCTCTATCCTGCTACTGACCTTCAGATGGATGTGGAGGATGTTACGATTTCCAATCTCCGCAAAAACTCTGACCGTAACATCCTTGCTGTTTATGGTTCAAGATTTACCAAGAATACAAAGATTTTTGTAAATGGTGAAAAAGTTCCTACCAACTACATTTCTTCTGCACTTGTTACAACCAGTCTCGATAACGTAAAAGATGGAGATATGATCAGCGTAAATATTCTCGGTTCAAAGGGAATCCTTCTTCGTGCCGGAGTTGATGAGGTTGTTTATGAAGATCCAGATGTGATCCATGAGACAGAGACGGAAAATCCGACCGAGACAACCGAAGTACCAGTCCCTGCATCCACATGGAATCTGAACATGCCTTCTTCGGAAAAGACAGATATGAAATCTTCTGAAAGCACGGAAGTGAAATCTTCCGAAAATACGGAGGTGAAATCGTCCGAAAATACGGAGGTAAAATCCTCTGAGAGTACTGAAGTGAAATCGTCTGAGAACACTGAGGTAAAATCCTCTGAAAGTACAGAAATGAAATCCTCTGAAAGTACTGAAGTGAAATCTTCCGAAAATATCTCTGACACACTTGGCAGATAGCTTTATTAAAAAATCAAAATAACAGACAAGTCCGATATGTGGCAAGATGCTGCTATTGGGCTTGTTTTTTTGCAAAATAATTTTGATTACATTATGTCCTGTGTTAAAATGGAATCAATAAATCGGAGTTTCAGGAGGAAAATCATGAGCAGTAGGGGAATTTTTATTTTAGCGATTACATGGATTGTTATGTCACCGTTTTGGTTCTGGGCAGAAAATGTTGCGTTAGGTATCATATGGCTATGTGGCGGAGTCATTGAACTATTTATCGCATTAG
>ULXP01026919.1_pt1 | contig 36553 bp, 36 predicted proteins | sample 1961351 | NCBI WGS metagenome assembly ULXP01 (sample SAMEA4835840, study PRJEB28245) | human gut metagenome | biome: gut microbiome; material: fecal sample | place: Denmark | collected 2008 | reverse complement strand
GATGTTGCTGCTGAGCCCATCATCTGGTTCATCGCCTCGCTGATGGCACTCAGGTGAAGTTCTCCAAGTTCTCCATCTGTATTTGTTCCATCACCACCCATCATCAGGTCAGTGATGACTTTTACATCATGTTCCTTTAATACAAGAATATTACTTCCATCCAATCCCACGGTATACGCAATTCGTATAAATACACATGGCCTTTCATATGCGTCACATATGTCACTCCAGTTTGCAAATGCAACCACCGGGGTGGAAATCTCAACCTTACGGTTTACCAGTGAAAACAGTGTTGTTGCTGCCGTTCCCATACTGATGTTTGAAATTTCACCAATCGCATCTTTTTCCTGATCTGTCAATGTATTTTCCGGATTTTCATCTGTACCTGAAGGATTATTCAGTAAAGCATTGATTTCTTCCTGTGACATCGTTCCATCCATCTTACTGCTCCTCCCTAATCACTGATGTAATTCTTACTGCATAGTCATCACCGGCTTCTCCCGGCAGAGCAGTAAATTTTTTTATACTTCCAACAAAGACACTCAGTTCCTGATCCACCTTTGTATCCAGTCGGATAATATCTCCTACCTGCAGTCCCAAAAAGTCATTCACTGAAATGGAACTGTTACCAAGCACAGCTTTGATCGGCATTGGTGCTTTTGAGATAAGCGCCTCGATCGTTTCTGTATACTGTTGCTCATCTTTTTCCTGCAAACTCGAATACCAGTATTTGGTATTCAATTTGTCCATGATGCTTTCCAGCGTCAGATATGGAAGGCAAACATTTAACAGTCCCTCCACATCACCAATCTTAATATTAAGTGTTACCAGCGCAATCATCTCTGTCGGCGATATAATCTGCGCATACTGTGAATTTGTCTCAATACGTTCCAACCGGGGTTCTAATTCGCATACGCTTTCCCACGGTTCCACCAAAAGATTGACCGCCACATTAAATATACGTTCAATAATCAACAGCTCAATTTCGGAAAAATCCCTTGGTCTGTCCAAAGGCACTCCTTTCCCGCCAAGCATCCTGTCCACTATAACATAGCCAAGATTTTCTGCCATTTCAATGATTATGCTGCCATTTAATGGGGATGCATTTACAATTCCAAGCAATACAGGATTTGATAACGCATTTGAAAATTCTGAATATGTAACCGCCTCTGAGTTCATTACCTCAACCTGGACATTTTTTCGCAAATACACAGGAAGATTGGTTGACAAAAGTCTTCCATAATGTTCAAAGATAATCTCTAACGTTCGTAGATGCTCCTTGGAAAACTTTGCAGGACGGGCAAAATCATAATTCTTGACCTGTTTCTTATCTTCATCTTTCATTTCATCTACATCAAGTTCACCACTGCTTAACGCTTTGAGCAAACTATCTATCTCATTTTGAGATAAGACTTCACCCATTCTTTCTCACCACCTAACACAATATTTGGGTCTATTCCGTCTGAACGCTTGAGAAGTTTACACCAACGATGAAGTCTGAACCTCCAAACATATCCTGCATTGATTTTAATATATCGTCTTTTACATTCTGATAGCCATTTGCATCAAACTCATCTAATGTATATCCATTTACGATCGTGTTGATCTCACTCTGGATAATTGTTTCTTTTGCAGCAAGCCCTTCTGATCCCCCATAGGTCTTATACCCGTCACTCTTGGTATTCAAAGACAGACTGACTGAAAATACGGCATAGTGTTGTTTGCCATCATCGCTCTGTTTTAAATTCACGGTAAATCCATCGGTAATCTTATAGGTTTCAATGTCTTCGATTGGCACTTCCGGTGTGGCCGGCGTATTTTCTCCGCTCTGAAGTTCCAGATTAATTGCAGAACATACCTGATCAATCAGTTGATTTGATTTTTTTGTCTGCGGAATAATCGTGAACACAAGAATTGCTGTCAAAATAAGATTTGCTAAAACCAGTGCCAGAATAATTACTGTTATCAGATTCTTTTTCATAATGCTACCTTCCTGTTCAATTAAAGTCTGAACTATAAGAATTATATATTTTTATAATAACGCGGCGGTTTCTTGCTCTTCCCTCCTGCGTTGTATTATCTGCAATAGGCACATACTCACCTCTTCCAGACGCTTTCAAGTGTGCGGGTTCCACTGTTGTAATATCTCTCAAGTAATCTGTAACCGCCCGTGCCCTGTAAAATGAAAGCACGTCATTGTCTTCATATTTTGCAGAATGGATCGGTACATTGTCCGTGTGTCCTTCTACTTCTATAATATTATCCTGATAAGGTTCGATCAGTTTGCCCAGCTTATCAATCAGCGGATATGCTTCTGACCGGATTTCTGCATGCCCGGAGTCAAATAAAAGAGCTCCATTCATATTAAGCATGACATACTGTGCATTAAAATCAACTTCTACCTGATCCTGAATTCCATACCTTGCAATGGCATCCTCTAATTGTTCAGACATCTTTTCTGATTCTTCAAGTGCCTGTTCTTTATATTCTTCCACTACATCATTCTCTTCGTCTGTTTCCTGATCCGATTTAGAGTTCGCTTTGTCTTTATAATAAGAATCTAACATTTCAAGCTGGCTCACACCGGATGATATCAGAGTTCCATCTCCAATAGAAGATCCTCCATTGGGAAGAATACTAAATGTATTCTGAAAGGAAGCCACCATTTTTTCAAACTTTTCTGCATCTACCGTTGACATAGAGAATAACAATACAAAGAAACATAACAGTAGGTTCATCAGATCTGCAAATGTATTCATCCATGCCGGTGATCCTTTTGGTTCATCAGGCTTTCTTTTCACTATTCTTCACCTCCAGCCTCGCTTTCCTGCGCTGTATTACGCGCCGAAGGTGCAAGGAATGATTTCAGTTTTTCTTCTATAACACGCGGATTCTCTCCTGCCTGAATTGACAGAATACCTTCCACGGAAATTTCCTTCATCATCATTTCATTATCATTATTCAGTTTTAACTTACCTGCAATCGGGTTACATAACCAGTTTGCAAGTAATGAACCATACAATGTTGTAACAAGCGCTGTTGCCATTGCCGGTCCGATTGTAGATGCATCTTCCATGTTCTTCAACATGAGGATCAATCCAATCAGTGTACCGATCATACCCCAGGCAGGACCTAATTCAGCCCATTTCTCCCAGACAGCAATTTTAGCTTTATGTCTGCTCTCAACACAGGCTAAGTCAGTCTCCATGATTCCTCTTACCAGTTCCGGATCTGTACCATCTACAACAAGCATAATTCCTTTTTTCAGAAAATCATCTTCAATCCCGTTTGCTGCTTCTTCCAATGCCAGAAGTCCTTCTTTTCTCGCTGTATTCGACAGTGAAATGATCTGATTGATGACAACTGCCGGATCCTGAACCTCATCCTTAAAAATCAACTTTATTGACTTTACACCATTGATAAAATCCGCCAATTTAAAAGATGCAAGCGTACCTGCTATGGAACCTCCTATTGTAATAATGAATGATGCCGTATCCCACATGGAGTGTAAACTTGCAACACCTCCGTTGGAAAGTACACCAAACACAAACATTACAACGCCTAATAACATACCTACTATTGATGCTATATCCACTTTTTCCACCTACCATCCTTGATTTTTCAGATTATAAAATCCCATCCGTGGGACTTATTCTTCTGCCAAGAAGTCATTTGACATAATATCCCTTTTGTATGATTTTACTAAACTTTTGACTTCTTGTCTACTTTCTTTTACAATAAACTTTTTACCTGTTGTAAGAGAAATAACTGTGTCCGGAGTTTCCTCCACCGTTTCAATCAGATCCGAATTGATTAATACTGTTGTTCCATTCAGCCGTGTCACTTCGATCATATCGTAATCATTCCTCCATTGCCAGTCAACAGATTTTTATTGTGACCGGTCTGTTTTGAAACCGGCCACAATGTTCAGTATAACATATGTAACTGCCTGTGTAAAACCTGTTTCGACATTTTAGGACAGGTTTTACATAAATATTATTTTTTTTACATTACATTAACGTTTCAGGTTAACCAGTTCCTCTAACAGTGTATCTGACGTTGTGATGATACGTGAGTTCGCCTGGAATCCACGCTGTGTAATGATCATCTGTGTAAACTCCGTTGAGAGGTCAACGTTTGACATCTCAAGTTCTCCGGATGTCATAGAACTTCCGTCTGCAGAGATCTCAACACCGATTCCATCAAATTCACCGGAGTTTAAGGTCGTACGGTAGCAGTTCTCTCCCACTTTTTCAAGACCGGATGCATTTGCAAACTGTGCTACAGCAATCTGTCCAAGTGTCTCTGTATTACCGTTATCATAAGTACCTGTGATAAGACCATTGTTGTCGATGGAAATACCGATCATGGCACCTAATTTCTTTCCTTTGCCTGTCACACCATCATCTATAGATCCTGTAGACATAACCGCTGTGGATTTACCACCATTGTTTGCATCTTTCAGACCGGAGAAATCAATTGTAATATTGTCAAACTGTGTCGGATTGTTTCCAAGTTTACTCATATTAAGTGTAACCGTGTTTGTCTTATTGTTTGACGTTCTTGCACCGACTCCTGTAAATGTACCATCTTTTGTACTGAAGTCGATTGCATAATCCGTTACATCTCCGGTAATCGTCAGTGTTCCATTTGTGATTGCAGCTGTTGCCTGCTTGTTTGCAATCTTGGAAACCATTGCATCTGGGATTCCATATACCTGTTTCAGGCTGTATGTATTGCCTGCCTTATCCTCAAATACAGTGCCATTCCATGAAATTTCTGTACCGTTTGCATTACTTCCTACATAAAATTTGTTGTTGGCGGAATCATAATAGTAACCACTCTGTACCTGATTATAAGAACCAAGTGTAGCATTCGTTGTTTTTGCTCCAAATATATCACTCAGATCAACCTTGCTGGTTTCCGGATCATAGAACGTTGTTCCGTCACTGTTTAAGATTTTTTCCAGTTCCACCGTGTATTTACCATCTGTTCCGGTAGATTTCATTGCAAAACGTGCTGTATAGGAATAACCGAGATTATCAAAAAAAGTCAGTGTTTTGACAAGTCCGTTGTCTGACAATACATCCTTATCATTTTTATCAATAATACCGGAAACATTTGCCTGTGTGGTTGCCTCCGGAGGAGATGTCAGGTTGGATGTCTGCATGACACGAAGTGCAGATACGGTATCCTTCTTGATATTTCCTGTTGTCGGATCTACCTGCCATCCCATAACTGTATAACCGGTGGATGTCATACATAAGTTACCGGCACCATCTACATAGAAAGAACCGGCTCTGGTAAACAGGTTCTCAGAACCGTTGTTAACTACAAAAAAGTTTGTCGTAGACTGGTCTGATAAACGGATATCGAATGCACGTCCGGTTGTTTCAGCCGCACCGGAAGTTGTGATGCTTAAGTTTGTTGCACCGGTCGTAACACCAAGACCGATCTGTTTTGCATTCACACCACCGGTACCTGTTGCTGCGTTCGCACCGGATGCATTGCTTGTCATCTGATATAAAACATCCTGAAATACGACTGAGGATGATTTAAAAGCTACTGTGTTTACGTTGGCGATATTGTTACCAATAACGTCCATTTTTGTCTGATGTGTCTTAAGACCTGACACAGCAGAGTACATTGATCTCATCATAGTTGAAATTGACCTCCTAAGTTCTTTTGTGCTGCCTTCCCTTCTGTCATTCCGGGGATCTAGCCTCCATTTCGGTCCGGCTACATGATCACAGCACCATCAATATTGGTATAAATATTATCATCGGACTCTGTCCGGTCCATTGCTGTAACGACTGTCCTGTTCGGAACATTTACGATAAAAGCGAGTGAATCAACAATTACTAACGATTCTCTGATTCCCTTTTCACCAGCCTTAAAAACGCCTGTCTCAAGTCGTTCATTCTGCTCTTTGGACAAATTGATATTACGATCCATCAGGCGCATCGTGGCATGCTTGGAAAATTTAAGTGTCCCACCTGCTTTTGCATCCTGCTTCTGCTTTAAAATATCTTCAAAGGAGACACCGCTCGAAGTTACCGCATCCGTGCTTTTCCGAGTCAGATACTGGTCAGTTACCTGCTCAATGGAAGCAAACTGGTTACTGATCTTATTCATAATCGCATTTCCCTTCTGTCAGATATCAGGTTTTATCTGTACCTGTCGTTGTGTCTGTATCCGTTTTTGTATCTGTTCCTGTTGTCGTATCTGTTGTTGTACCTGTCGATGATGAAGTACTTTTATACCAGTCTTTTCCTGCAAGTTTTTCCATCTGTGCAAGCAGTTCCTGATATTTTTTCAAAGTATCTGTATCGATCTTTGACTGCTGATAAGAATTCAGATTATCATAATATGTCTTTAAATTCTTGACATCATCCTTGTCACTTAATGTAAGCTGTGCTGCGGATGGCAATTTAGCAACCGCTGCTGCAAACGTCTTAGCAAGTGTCTCTGCCTCCATGTATTCGGTATCTGCAACCTGATATACATCAGAAAGTGAATATAACACCCCATTTACACAGATCTTCTGCTCACCGTTTTCTTTCTGTACATAATCAACAAATCCCTCTGTTGCTGTTGTTTCTCCAGTCGAAGATGTTGTCTTGATAATAACATATTTTCCAACAAGTGCATTTGCATTGCTGCTCTCGATTGTACTCTGCATACCAAGTGTTGCTTCCATCTGTGAAAATGTAGCAAGCTGTGCAACATACTCCGTATTGCTGGTAGGCTCTAACGGATCCTGATACTGCATCTCTGCACATAACAGCTGTAAGAACTGGTCATAGCCAAGGTCATTGCTGGTATCCGATTTGCTTGTAGTACTGGTATCCTTTGGTATTTTTCCGTCTTCAACGGGCTGAATTAATGCCATTTTTTTCTCCTTTCTTTTGTTTTAAGCAGTATAATCTACGGAATTACCGTGATCTGCCATAATCTGCGCCACAAGGGCTTCTTCCTCACTCATGACTCCGGAGAGTTCATCTAACTCATCTAAGTTGATTCTTCTAGTCTTTGGCGAAGCTTTTTCCTGCTCCTCTGCCTGTCTCTCTTCCTGTTTTGCATTCTGCTCTAAGTTTTTTTCAAACTCATGGCTTCCAACCGTAACTTCTACGGCATCCACCTTCACACCTGCCTGGTTCATACTCTGTTTGAGTTCTGCCATCTGCGCTTCTAACGCTTCTTTTACCAGTTCGTTCTGTGTCATAATATGAGCAGATACATTTCCTTCCTTGGTCGTTACTTCGATATAAATCTTGCCAAGGTGTTCCGGGTTCAACTGCATCTCCATCGTCGTCTGTGCTTCACGGACAGTGATTTTTGTAAATTCTGTTACCTGACGGATTAGATCTAACGTATCAAGCTGTCTTGAAAATTCCGGCACATTTTCCGGTGTTTTTACTGCTGCCGGATCTGCCACATGTTCCTGATTCACAAATGCTGTCTGACCCGATGCATTCCCAGATTCATTTTTACTGCCTGTCTGCTGTCCCTTATCTGACTCTGTCTTTACATCCGGTTCTTCTGTTTTCTCCGGCATCAGGCCATCATTTACGTCATCGGTATCCTTCACATTATCTGCGACTTCTTTCTGCAGAACAATGTTGTCCTCCGGCTTCTGTGCTTCCGTTTCATCTGCATTTAAGACTGTCTGAACTGTTTTGTCCTCTTTTACATCTGAAACCATCTGCTCCGGTACATCATTTACTACTGGTTTTTCTGCATTTTCGGCTTCCGCCACCTGTTCCACATCCGCAGGTTTTTCATTTGTAAAATCCGTTACCGTTGCTGCAAACGTCTCAGTAAACATTTGTGGTGTCATTCCAAGATCGTCTAACAGATTCTGTGATAACTCTCCAATTTTATTTACAATTTCCATAAATGAATCATTGCATAACAGTTCTCCAACATTTTCACATCCTGTAAGCTCCGCTGTAAGCTGTGCAAGCTGGTTTGGCTGTATCAGATCAGCAATCGTAAGCCCCAACTTCTGCATGGCATCTGTGATTTCCTCGTCTGTCACACCAAGTTTGTCTTTCAAAACCTGTCTCACATCCTCATCGAATGCTGCCAGCTTTTTATCGGTATCCTCTGCTTTGACATCTGACTCGACTGTAGAATTATCCTTTATTCCGCACACAGTATTCTGATAACGTTCATAATTATCTGTAACACTGCTTTGTCCTGTCACAGCTGCTGTATCCTGTTTACTACTTTGTCCACCGTAACTGTAGCCGCCTCCAACCTGAGTTGTCATCTGGCTCATCACTTCTGCAAACTGAACTTTCAGATCACCTTCTTTTGTTCCTGTGAGTGTCTGGCCTCCCTGTCCAACAGACATAATTCCAGTCACTTCTGAAACACTGGTGCTTCCCATGTTTTCTCCTCCTTTCCCTTTCGCTGCATATAATGCCGCTTATTGATCTATTCTGAAGGTTTCATGATCTCTGTTACCTTTGCTGCGGTATCAGAACTCATCTTACCAAGAATAGCAGCTCTTGAATCTGCATCCATACCATCTAAAATCTGTGCAACCAGTTTCAGGTTGTCTGTCATGGTATCAAAAATTGCTGCTGCCTCTTTCGGCTTCATAGATGAATATGTCTTAATGTAATCATCAAGCTGCTCATCTTCCGCCGTCTGCGCCACTACCTGCTTATACAATACTTCTGCATTTGCAGGATCGATGCTTTCATAATATTTCTTATATTCTTCAATATCCGGGGCTACATCTGAAAATACAACATCCTCATAAAAGCTTTGTTTTTCCTTTTCAAATTCTGCCTCGTTTTCCTTATATTGCTGTAATTCCTGTGACTGCGCTTCTAACTGACTGATATAATCTGCGTTTGCAGACGATGCATTCTGCGCATCTGCCAGTTCTTTTTCCAGTTCCTTGATATGCTCAACCGCATCTGCCATGGTATCGTATGCATAGGCACTGTCTTCTGTTGACATTTCTTTCACCGCATCATCCGGCAAAATTTTATTTACATAAGGAACGTCTTTTAAAATCGGTGCAAGCACACCAGATCCAAATCCGCCAACATCCCATTTGATCAGAAGTGCTATAATTGCAAGCCACACGATTATAATCAGAAGAGAGACAAAAAATACAGCAACTTTACTGCCACCGCTTTCTTCTTCAAGTTCATCACTCTCCGCTGCACGCTGTGCCTTTTTCTGCTTTGCTTCCTCTTTTTTTCTTTGCTTTTCTTCTTTTTTTGCAGCTTTTTTATCTACAACTTCTTCTTTTTCTTCTGCCATATTTTCCTCCTGTCCGCTCAAACTGCCTAACTACGCTGTCCATTATCGTGATAGGTATAACTGACAAGTTCATCTATCTCTTTTGATTCTTCATGTAAAAGTTCCTGTTTAAATTCCTCAAAAGCTTTTTCTTTCAGTTTTTCATGTGTTTTGCGTTCAACCATTGCTTCATTTAACTGTTTTCTTGCTAATTCAACATTGCGCTCTGCAGCATGTACATTCATCATCTGGCTGCGTTGTTTGCTTTTTAAAACATCGATCGCCTTCCTGCATTCGCGAATCTCCAAAACATTAATATTGCCGCTCACCAATTCTCTCGCTTTCGCCTCGTAACCGGCTCTGCGTATCAGGATATCCTGAAGCTTCTGCTGCTCTGTCGCCAGCTTTGCATTTGCCACACCATAAGCTGTCTTTGCCTGATTTTCCATTTTTTCTTTAATGTCAAGAATGTTCTGCATTCTGTATCTGAATTTTGCCATACCCAGAACCTTTCTTAATTTTCAAACAGCTGTCTCAGCAAGTCGATTTCCTCGCTGAATTCAAATTTTTCATCGGTTTTTTGCATCAGGAATCCATTTACTGCCTGGATTTTTTGAATTGCATAATCAATTTCGCGATTAGTTCCATTTTTATATGCTCCGATATTAATCAGGTCTTCCGCCTCATTATAGGTAGCCATTACATTTCTTAATTTTCCGGCAAGCTCTTTATGCTCACTTGTAGCAATCGAACTCATAACACGGGAAATACTCTGTAATACATCAATTGCAGGATAATGATTCTTTTGTCCTAATTTTCTGGATAACATAATATGTCCATCCAGAATACTTCTCGCCGTATCTGTGATTGGTTCATTCATATCATCACCATCTACAAGCACGGTGTAAAGTCCGGTAATAGATCCCTTATCCGAAGTTCCTGCACGTTCCAGAAGTTTAGGCATTTCTGAATACACACTTGGTGGATATCCTCTTGTTACCGGTGGCTCTCCGGATGCCAACCCAATCTCCCGCTGTGCCATAGAAAATCGTGTCAGTGAATCCATCATCAGCAACACATCTTTCCCCTGGTCTCTAAAGTATTCAGCAATAGCTGTTGCTGTTTTTGCAGCTTTATTTCTTATCAATGCAGGTTTATCGGATGTCGCAACAATAACCACGGAGCGTTTCATGCCTTCTTCACCAAGATCGCGTTCCACAAACTCTCTTACTTCTCTTCCACGCTCGCCAATCAATGCAATCACGTTGATATCCGCTTTTGTATTTCTCGCAAACATACCAAGTAATGTACTTTTTCCAACACCGGATCCGGCGAAAATACCGATTCTCTGTCCTTTTCCTACTGTAATCAGACCATCTACTGCTTTCACACCCAAAGGCAGTACTTCATCAATAATTTTTCTTGCCATCGGATCTGGTGGCAATGCTTCAACCGGATAATCATACGGAAGTAATAATTCTTCCACATCGGTTGGCCGTCCTATTCCATCTAATGTATGACCTAACAGTTCTTCTCCAACTTTCACAGTCAGAGGATGTCCTGTATTTTCTACAATACATCCAACACCAATTCCTTCTACGCTTTCAAACGGCATCAGGAGCAAATGTTTATCACGGAAACCGACGACTTCAGCCATCGTTGAAATATTTTGTTCCCGATCGATAATGATACGGCACAGATCATTCAGTTTTGCATTTGGTCCTACAGATTCAATTGTAAGACCGACAATCTTTGTCACCTTGCCTAAACGGTTAAAATACGTCTTATCGGCAAGCTGAAGATATTTATCAAATGTACCCATTCTGCCGCCTCACCTCTATGAGCATAATGCTTTGATATCCTTCATCAGATTATCAAGCTGTACGTCTACACCACAGTCAAATATTCCTGCGTCAGTCTCTATAGTGCACGCATTTTCATTCAGTGTATAATCAGGGACAATTTCAAGTTCTATGTCATGTCCGACATAATCTAATATTTCATCTTTATGCTTTTCTAAAAATGACACATTGTCTCCTGCAACCTTAATCCGGAAATGCTTTTCATCTTCGATATTTGCGATAGCATTATCGATCAGATGAAGCAGGATCTCTTTCTTATCATCAAACTGGATATGAAAAACCTTATTAAAAACATTTAATACCACATCTACCAGTTCTTTTTCCATGTTTTTTTGTTTTTCCTGATAAGAATTCTGCAACTGTATTTTTTTCTGCTGTTGTTCCTGTTCTAACTGCTGTTTTTTCTGGTTATACTCCTGTTCTAATGTATTCTGTCCTTCCAGATAACCCTGTTTTTTTGCTTCATCACGGATAGCTTCCGCTTCCTGTCTTGCATCATCAATCAGCACATCTGCCTGTGCTCTTGCCTGCGAAAGTATCTGCTCCGCTTTTTCATTCACAACAGTCATATCCTGTTCCGGTTCTTCTACAGGGATTACATTCTCTGTTTTGTCAGTAATAATCCCCTCCGCAAATCCATCCGGTCCTACAGGCCGGTCTTGTTTTACCATCTGTTGTTTCAGGAACTCCTGTATATGATCATTTGAATCGATCACCCTTGTATTCTGACTCTCTGTATGCACGAACCACGGTTTGTAAAGATTAGACAACGATCTCGTCACCTCCGCCTCTGGAGATTACAATCTCACCAGAATCCTCTAATTTACGAATGACACTGACAACTTTCTGCTGAGCCTCCTCAACATCTTTCATACGGACAGGTCCCATAAACTCCATATCTTCTTTGATCATTGCAGCCAGTCGTTTTGAAAGATTCTTAAAGATAACGTTCTGTACTTCTTCGTTTGCAGCCTTTAAGGCAACTCCAAGGTCAGCATTATCGACATCACGAAGCACTCTCTGGATCGCACGGTCGTCAAGCAGCAGAATATCTTCGAATACGAACATCTTCTTGCGGATCTCGTCTGCCAACTCTGGTTCTTCGATCTCCAAAGACTCCATAATATGTTTTTCTGTCGTACGATCTACTGTATTTAAGATATTTACGATTGCATCCACACCACCGACAATTGTGTAATCCTGGTTGACAAGTGATGAAAGTTTCTTTTCCAGCACACGTTCCACCTCTTTGATAACATCCGGCGATGTACGATCCATCATCGCAATACGTTTTGCAACATCTGCCTGTTTTTCCGGTGGAAGCGCTCCAATCACAAGTGCCGCCTGCGCCGATGTCAGATATGACAAGATCATCGCGATTGTCTGTGGATGTTCATCCTGAATAAAGTTTAATAACTGGCTTGGATCTGTTTTCCGTACAAATTCAAACGGACGTACCTGCAACGACGCTGTAAGTTTTGTGATAACTTCCTGTGCTCTATCCTCACCAAGTGCCTTATCCAGTAACTCTTTCGCATATCCAATACCGCCTTCTGCAATATACTGCTGTGCAAGGCAGATCTGATAAAATTCATTTAAAACATCTTCCTTCACCTGCGGTGAAACACTTCTGGTGTTTGCGATCTCAAGCGTCAGTTCTTCAATTTCATCCTCTTTTAAATGTTTAAAAATGTCAGCAGACCGTTCTGGTCCTAAGGCAATCAAAAGGATTGCCGCCTTTTGTATTCCAGTATAATCTTGTGTATTTGTTGCCATACCCTATTCCCACTCCTCGTTCAGCCAGTTGCGCAATAATGATGCTGCCGCTTCTGGATTGTCTTCAACAAATTTTTCAATCAGGATACGTGTCTCAGACTTCTCATTATATCCAATATCCTGCATTTCTTCCTGGCTTTCTTTTGTTGACTCAAGCAGGCTTTCAACAGAAAGCTCCGGTTCGATCTCTGCCACTTTCTCTTTTCTGGTACTGCGGAACACCACATAGCCTAAAAGAAGAAGGATCAGTACTACAAGTACGATCTGCAAATAATCAGAAGCACTTCTTCCACCGGAAGAATACTGGAAAACCGGTTCCTCCTGTGCAATGATGGTAATCTTGTCTGTCGGGATTCCTGTTGCATTTGAAATCATCGTGATATATTCCTGATCAACCGTAATCGGTGTCGGATCACTGTTTGCTGCAACATACTCATCAAATGTCATGTTATCGAGTGCTCCGGATGCACGCAATGTATCTTCATCGTAAATGCGGTATTTCGTTGCTACCAGAGAAACGGAAGAGTCTGCATAATTAACAGTTCCGCCATTTGATGACTTTTTCGTTACCTTTTCATTGTTCTGGTAGTTTGTGGTTGTATCTGTAACAGTACTGTGTGTGTAATTGTTATCTTCAATCACATAAGACGTATCATCATTCGAATCTGTTCCAGGTGTTGCAGCTGCACCACCTTCTGATTCTGATTCGTATTCACTCTTACTGCCAACCATACCATTCGTCTGTCCGTCCGGTGCATAATATTCATGCGTTGCTTCTTCTGACGTATCGAAATCCATCACAAGTTCCGGTGCCACTTCCACATGGTCAAACAAAGAAGAACCCACCATAACATCTTTCACTTTACTCTTTACCAGGTTTTCTGCTTTTGATTTTACAGAGAGCTGGCTGTTTGCAGTTCCCACATTGGTATCAGAAGAGTCTCCTGAAAATAAGACATTCGAATTAGAATCTAAAATCTGAATATTATCTGTATTTTTATTTCCAAGCTGTGTTGCTATGTATTTTGCAAGACCTGCTGCCTGATCCTCATCCATATCTCCGTTTAAAGTAAGAATCACTGCTGCATAGGAATCCTGATCTTTTGCAAGAATTGTTCCATCATCATTTGGAATATCGAGTGTTACAGAAGCACTTTCAACATTTGACAAGGTTTCTAACTGTTCAGCAAAATATTTCTGCAGATAAACTTTGTATTTCTTTGTCTTGTCTGCCTCTGTCGAACTGAATCCACCATCAAAAACGTTATCAATGGATGCGCCCTGACTTGGGATATCATTCTTTCCAAGCAGAATCGAGGCAGCCGCCTCATCTTTTGCATCCACATAAAAGATCAGTCCGTCCTGGGACATCTGATAAGAAATACTCTCACCATCCAGAAGATCCTTTACCGTTCCTGCCTCTGCGGTCGTCTGACATTCATGCAGCGTAACCATGTTCGGTTTACTTACAACTGCTGCTAATATTGCCAGTGCGACAATGATCACTGCGACAATGCTGATCAGCAATGCTTTCTGCTTTGTATTAAACTTTTTCCACCATTCTGTAATCTTATTTAATATATTTTGCACCTGTTCCGGCATGTTATCTGACTCCATTCATTAAATTTGCATATTCATGATTTCTTTATATGCATCCAACATTTTGTCTCTTACCGCTGTTGTATATTGAAGTGCTGTAAGCGCTTTCTTTGCTGCGATCTGCATATCATGCGGATTATCTGCCTTTCCAAGGGCAAATTCTATCTGAGCAGCTTCTGCATCATTTTGTAAATCACTCGTCTCTGTCAGTACGTTCATTGCTGAATCAAGTACTGACTGAAAACTGTCATCTGAAGTATTTACAAGTCTGTTCTGTTCTGCCACCTTTTCAATATAGTCTGATGTGATCCCTGTTAATGAAGTAATATCCATTTACCGTCATTCCTTTCCTTACTTACTGATATTAAGTGCAGCCTGTACCATACTCTTTGTCGCGTCAAATGCTGTCGTATTTGCTTCATATGCTCTCGTAGCATCAATCAGGTTCGTCATTTCAGTCACCGTGTTAACATTTGGATATGTAACATAACCATTTTCATCTGCATCCGGGTGAGATGGATCATAAACCATACGCATTTCCGTCTCATCATCTTCCTTGACAGATGTAACTTTCACTCCATTTCCAACTGCTCTCGCTCTTGCCGTCTCATAATACTGTGAAAACGGTGTCTCTGTCTTTTCTGCAAATGTTACAATTTTTCTTCGGTATGGTGTACCATCTTCTGTTCTCGTTGTATTTATATTCGCAATATTCTGTGCAATCGTATCCATACGAAAACGTTCTGCTGTCATACCGCTTGCACTGATGTCAAATGCTTGAAATAATCCCATATAACTTCCATCCTTTGTTTCTTTTTCAATCTTTTATTCCTGATAACAGAATGTTCATAGAACACATCTTCTATTATTTTAAGACGGTCTGTATTCTTGAAAAATTATTTGTTATCGCCGTTGTCAAAAGCTGATATCTTAATGATTCAGATGCCAGTTCTGCATTTTCTGTATTTTCGTCTACATTGTTACGGTCAAGACGATAAGAATAATTTGCTGCATCCGTGTAAGATGTAGTTGTAAGTTTTCCAAGATCCTGATTCAATTCCCTTACTTTTTTATCAAGGCTTCTGTATTTTGTCTTGCCAAGTGCCTTCTGCAATACGGACTCAAAATCAACATCCTGTCTCTTGTAACCAGGGGTGTCTATATTTGCAATATTATTGGTAATAACATTCTCACGCATCCAGCTTGCATCAGCTGCCTTATCAAGTATATTTGTATAGTCAAATGCATTTGTTGTAAACATTCTGTCGCTCCTTTCATGCACCACTTTTCTATATTATTCTATTTTATTATAAAATATCTCAAAAAAAACACAAGGGTTTTTTATATTTTTTCGCATTTTTTTCCCGTATATTGTATTATTTTACGATTTCGTGTACAACAATTTGTTTTTATTTTTCATTTTTCTATCTTTTTCGACATTTTATGCGTTTTTGTGCATATCTTCTTCAGATGCAACTTAAAAAGGAATTCGCCATGCTCCACAAACAGCATAACAAATTCCCTTTCATTTCAACCGTTTTTATGATTCTCTTTCTTTATTTTATCCAACTCGTCAAACACAACATCATTTAACACTTTGATGTATGTTCCTTTCATTCCCGAAGATCTCGATTCGATCACACCTGCACTTTCAAATTTACGAAGCGCATTTACAATTACCGATCTCGTAATTCCTACACGGTCTGCAATCTTACTTGCGACAAGAATTCCCTCCTTGCCATCCATTTCATCAAAAATATGCGTGATTGCTTCCAATTCTGAAAAAGATAATGTACTGATCGCCGATTTCACAATCTGTACTTTTCTTGTCTCTTCTGCATTCTCTTCGTTTACGGAACGCATCATTTCAAGTCCGACCACCGTTGTTCCATATTCACTCAGGATGATATCATCAATATCGTACTGACGGTTCTCACGGTATACGAATAATGTTCCAAGCCGCTCCCCCGCAATATCGATCGGTGTAATAATCGCTGTATATTTTTTAACGTCATCCACAAATCCAAGTGTTTCAAGATTGACATTCTCTTTTGTGGACAGGATGCCAAGCAAACGTTCATTTAAAAGCGGGTCGATAAAACCTCCTACCTCATCCACAATCAATTCATTGATCTCTTCCACACCCTGACGTACTCCCGTTCCAAGTACTTTTCCTTTTTTGCTGATAACCAAGATGTTCGATTCCAATATTTCTTTTAATACATCGCATATATCATTAAATACCACTTTGGAAGAATTATTATTGTGAAGCAACTTATTGATTTTTCTTGTTTTATCCAACAACTGAACACTCATAATGCGTGCCTCCTGACTACATATATGTCTTTCATGATGTCTTATATTTTATCACGTCAATTCTGAAAATTCAATATTTTAATGTATTTTTCAATAAAATTATTATATTATTCCGAATCTTTTTCATCATTTTTACGATCTGTCACATAACCGCACTGTTCATCTGCACACACAACCTTATTTCCCTTGATTACCATATACCCGCCACATTTTGGACATTTTTCTGCAACAGGTCTTGACCAGCTCATAAAATCGCATTCCGGATTATCCTCGCAGCCAAAATATTTTCTGCCTTTTTTGGTTTTGCGAAGCACAACCTCTTTCCCACATTTTGGACATGCAACCCCGATCTTTTCAAGATAAGGTTTCGTATTACGGCATTCCGGGAATCCCGGACATGCAAGGAACTTGCCATGCGGTCCATATTTTACTACCATATTTCTTCCGCAGACATCACAGACAACATCTGTCACTTCGTCTTCTATTTTTACTTTTTCCAAATCCTTCTGTGCTGCTTTCACAGCCTCATCAAGATCCGGATAAAAATTGCGCACCACTGTTTTCCAGTTTACGCTTCCTTCCTCAACGCCATCAAGCAGTGATTCCATATTTGCAGTAAAATGTTCATCCACAATACTTGGAAATGATTCTTTCATAATCTGATTCACCACTTCTCCAAGTTCTGTCACGTACAGGTTTTTTGCCTCTTTTACAATATATCGTCTGCCCAACAGTGTTGTGATCGTAGGGGAATAAGTACTTGGCCGCCCGATTCCAAGTTCCTCTAATGTTTTTACAAGAGATGCTTCGGTATAGTGTGCAGGTGGCTGGGTAAAGTGCTGTTTTTCATCAAATTCTTTCAATCCAAGTACTGTATTCTCATCAATGGAGCCTACCAGAACATTGTTATCCGCCTTTTCATCGTCATCGCTTGTATACACAGACATAAATCCATCAAATGCAATTTTGGAAGCAGATACTGTAAATCGGTATTTTCCTGCTCCAATCTTTACGTTGGTTGTCTCATAAACGGCCTGCGACATCCTGCTTGCCGCAAAACGTTTCCAGATCAGCTGATATAGGCGGAACTGATCTCTCGACAATGATTCTTTTACCATGACCGGCGTACGGTTGATGTCAGATGGACGGATTGCCTCATGTGCATCCTGAATCTTGGCGCCTTTCTTTTTCGTGGTTTTTTCTCCTGCAATATAATTCTCACCATAATTTGCAGCAATATATTCCCTCGCCTGTGCATCTGCCTCTTCTGAGATACGCACCGAGTCCGTTCGCAGGTAAGTGATAAGACCTACGGTTCCCTGACCTTTGATATCCACGCCTTCATATAACTGCTGTGCGATACGCATTGTCTTTGAGATTGGAAAATTGAGTGCCTTCGATGCTTCCTGCTGCAGCGTACTGGTTGTAAATGGCAATGGAGCCTTTTTCACCCGCTCTCCTTTTTTTACTTCTAAAACGCGGAACTCCTCTTTCTGCATCTCTGACATGATACGATCTGCCTGTTCTTTGCTGGAAACGGTAACTTTTCCATTCTCGTCTCCGTAAAATTTCGCGAGCAGTGCTTTTTTCTCACCTTTCACAGACAATTCTGCATCCAATGTCCAGTATTCTTCTGGTATAAATGCATTAATTTCATCCTCACGATCACAGATAATACGCAATGTAACAGACTGGACACGTCCGGCACTAAGTCCTCTTTTTACTTTTGCCCACAGCAATGGACTGATCTTGTATCCCACCAGACGGTCTAAAATTCGTCTGGTCTGCTGTGCATCCACAAGGTTCATATCAATCTTGCGTGGTTCTTTCAGAGAAGCTTTCACTGCATTCTGTGTAATCTCGTTAAACGTGATTCTCTGCGCATTTTTATCATCCAGTTTCAAAGCCTGGCTCAAATGCCACGAGATCGCCTCTCCCTCACGGTCAGGGTCAGTTGCGAGATAAACTTTATCCGCTTTTTTCGTTTCTTTACGCAGCTTTGCTAAGATATCTCCCTTCCCGCGAATCGTAATATATTTTGGTTCAAAATCATTCTCTGTATCAATTCCCATCTGGCTTTTCGGCAGATCTCTCACATGTCCGTTTGATGCCACTACCTCATAATTTTTCCCCAAAAATTTTTTAATTGTCTTTACCTTTGCGGGCGACTCCACAATAACAAGATACTTTGCCATGCATCCATCTCCTTTTATTCATGGCAACAGATTTACCCGCAAAGCGCGCAATCCATTGCTTCTGACAACAATCCCTGTCTTTTTCATATGGATTGTCGTATCTAACATTTTTTAGATTTTTCTGATATAATAATTTTTAACCGTCTCGGTAATAAACCCTTTTTGCAGAAGTCTGGCAAGAATATCCATCATTTCCGGTACTAATATACCAGTCTTCTCTAACAGTTCCCCGACGTTTTTCGGTCGTAAACTTAGACAACTATACACCAGTCGCTCATCTTTTTCAAGTAATAAATTTTTTAAATTCTCTTCTCCGGTGTTTATCTCCCCCTGCAGTTCGAGTTCTTCTAAGAATTCATCTATATCAGAAATAATTCCGGCACCCTGCCGTATCAGATTGTTGCATCCCTCACTTAACGCATCGTACATACGTCCCGGCACCGCATAAATATCTTTTCCCTGTTCGAGCGCATAATCCGCTGTGATCAGCGATCCACTCTTTATTTTTGCCTCAACGATCACAACCACATCCGCAAGCCCCGCGATAATACGGTTTCTTGCCGGAAAAAGCGGTGCAGATGGACTTGTTCCCGGTGGATATTCCGAGATGACTGCACCGTTTTTCTCAAGTATTTCCTGATATATTCTGACATTTGACTTTGGATAACAGATATCCACCCCGCATCCTAACACTGCACAGGTATATCCATTCTTACTCAGCGCACCTGTATGTCCACTTCCGTCAATCCCCGATGCCATGCCGCTTACAACCCATGCTCCCGTTGCTGCAAGTCTCCCCGCAATTTTCTCTGCCACCGATCTGCCATAAGCGGAGCAGCAGCGTGCGCCCACGATGGCCACGGTCTTCCTGTTCCACTCTGCCGGCATCTTTCCCTTCACATACAGACTGTAAGGAGCATCCGGTATTGTAGTAAGACATTGGGGGAACTGCTGATCTTCCCTGGACAAAAAGGAAATTCCTCTTTCCGTAATACTTTCATATGCCGCATCACAATCTCTTTTTTTGCTCTCTGTGATCTTTACAACGTGTTTTTCCTCCACTCCCGGTATCAGAAGGAGCTGTTTTTCTGTCAGTCCGTAAACTTCCCGCGCGCTTCCCGCCGCACCGATCAGCCTATTTCTGGTACGTATTCCAACTCCCGGAATATTCGAAAGCCAGTATGCATAATTGATCAACCCATACCCTCCCAGAATTTTCTATCAATATTCCTATAACAAATCGCTTCATTTAAATGGCGCATTTTTATCTGTTCACATTCGTCCATATCCGCCAGCGTCCGCGCTACACGCAGTATTTTATGACAGGTGCGGGCAGTCAGATTTAATTTGTTATACATTTGTTCCATGTAAATTTTCTGTTTTTCGTCAAGCTTACAGTATTCAAAAATTTTAGATGATGGAATATGGCTGTTAAAGCAAAAATTTTCTCCCCGGTAACGCTCTTTTTGTATTTTCTGAGTACGCATGACACGTTCTCTGATTTTACACGAATTTTCTCCTTTTCCAGTATTGTAAAGATCCTGAAATCTGATTGATGGAACTTCTACGCACACATCAATCCGGTCTAAAAGTGGTCTGCTCACCTTTCGCAGATATCGGTCAACCGCCGCCGATGTACAGGTACATTTTTGCATGTCCGGGTAATATCCGCATTTGCAGGGATTCATCGCCGCCACAAGCATAAAATCAGCCGGATATTCATAACTTGCATGTAATCTCGCTATACAGATTTTTTTCTCCTCCATCGGCTGTCTTAGTATCTCTAATGTTTCCCTTTGAAATTCTGTCAGTTCATCTAAAAATAAGATTCCTTTATGTGCCAGTGAGATTTCTCCAGGTTTGGGCAATGCGCCTCCGCCTGCAAGTCCCTGCGGCGTGATCGTATGATGCGGTGCCCGAAACGGCCGCTCCTGTATCAATCCTTTTTTGTGTTCTAAGAGCCCACAGACACTGTATATTTTAGAAATTTCCATGCGCTCCTTTGTATTTAACGGCGGCAAAATTCCGGGAATCCTTTCTGCTATCATTGTTTTTCCCGCTCCCGGTGGACCGATAAAAAGCAGGTTATGCATTCCCGAAACAGCCGTTTCACACGCACGTTTTACCAATGTCTGTCCACTCACATCTGCAAAATCCAATATTTCTTTCGTCTGCATTTCTTCTATATTATATGGAACATTAAAAGAATCTCCACTTCCATTTAAAACCCTGACGGCCTCTGCAATATTTTTTACGGCATAAACCTGCATGTCCGATACCAGTGCTGCTTCTCTCACATTTTCCCATGGAACCACACATTTTTTCATGCCTCTTTCTTTTGCCTCCTCCACCATTGGCAAAATCCCATTCACCGACTGTACTTTTCCGTTTAATCCAACTTCCCCCACCACAAAATATTCTCCGACTGTTTCCTGTCCGATATGACCAAAGGCGGTGAGAACCGCAACCGCAACCGGAAGGTCAAATCCCGAACCGGATTTTCTGATATTCGCCGGAGTAAAATTGATCGTAATATGCTTCGGTGGCAGGGCATAGCCGCTGTTTTTCAATGCTGTGCGCACTCTTTCTTTCGCCTCCTGTACTTCCGAAGCAAGAAATCCTACCATTTCAAACACAGGCAGTCCATCGCTCACATCCGCTTCCACAGAAATCGGCACGCTCTGGATCCCGTGTATGATCGCCGTTGATACAATACTATACAACGTATTCCTCCTTTTTATTCATTTTTCTCTGATTCATCTGATTATCACAGCAGAAATGCTGCAACTGATCTGCACCAGCATATACATATGACAGCCGGTACGTTTGACAGCTGAGTAGTCTGTACCCAGCTTTTAAGACTTTATACAAATCCGAACATAAGGCGGCGACATCCGCCGTCGCCTAAGTATAACACATTCATAGTAGCAAATACAAGCTTATTCACAAAAACTCTTTTTTAATTTATCCAGTGCCTTTTTTTCGATACGTGAAACATAGGAACGTGAAATTCCAACAGTGGAAGCAATTTCTCTCTGCGTCATTGCCTTATTCCCAAAAAGTCCATAGCGATGTACAATAATGTATAATTCCCTTTCCTGCAATACTTTAGGAACCAGTCCAAGTAATTTTTCAATTTGTCTTGTACGTTCCATCCGTTCTACGACATCCGGCTCCTCGCTCTCCACAATATCAAGCAGATGGATCTGATTCCCCTCTTTATCCATACCGATCGGTTCATACAAAGACACTTCACGCGACACTTTTTTCTTTGCACGAAAATACATCAGCAATTCGTTATCAATACACCTGGCTGCATAAGTCGCCAGCTTGCTTCCATAATCTTCTTTATAAGTTGCAATCGCCTTCATCAGTCCTATCGTCCCGATTGAAATCAGATCCTCCATATCTTCTTCCGAGTTCTGATATTTTTTTGCCACATGCGCAACCAGCCGCATATTGTGGAGTGTCAGCTCATTTCTTGCTTCAAGGCTACCTTTTTTTAAATTTTTCAGGCATTCGTTTTCCTGCTCTGGTGTAAGTGGAGATAAGAATGTTTTCAAAACGCACCTTAAAAGCTTTATTAATACATTCTATGTTTTGACCAGGATGTGCGTGCTTTTCCCCATTTATTTTTCCAAAGTTTTATTATATAATATTTATATGATTCGACAATTCAGTTACCGGATAGAACCGGAATATAATTCTTTTAGCATTCGGGAATACTTATCTTCAAAAGGCTACCCCAATGCAGTATTTGTACAACTAAAAAAAACACCGCAAAGTGTTCTGTTAAATGGTGTATGGGCTTATATGCGCACACGGTTATCCACCGGCGATGAACTTTTTATCCGATTAGAGGAAAATACGTCTTCCGCGCATATTTTACCTGTTTCCATGCCACTTTCGATCTGTTATGAAGACGAGGACATCCTTACTGTGAATAAACCGGCAGGTATGCCCATTCACCCGTCTCTCAATCATTACGATCATACACTTGCAAATGCCGTCTGCGGTTATTACAGCAGCCAGGGAATTCCCTATACATTCCGCTGCGTCAACCGCCTCGACCGGGACACGACCGGGCTTACCTTGATTGCAAAACATATGTTGAGCTCTGCTATTTTAAGCACTGCAGCTGCCAGACGGGAAATATCCAGAGAATATATTGCCATCGCCTCCGGAAAGACACCCGAATCCGGAACGATCGACGCTCCGATCGGGCGCGTGGACGGATCCACGATTGAGCGGCAGATTGATTTTCAAAATGGCGAACGTGCCATCACGCATTACAGACGCCTTGCTTATCATGACGGATTATCCCTGCTGTCACTGCATTTAGAGACCGGCCGCACCCATCAGATCCGCGTCCATTTAAAATCAATCGGGCATCCTCTGATTGGAGACTTTCTCTATAATCCAACAGATACAACAATAAAACGGCAGGCACTTCACTCCTACCGCTTAACATTTTCACATCCCATCACGGGGGAGCCTTTTGTTCTTACTGCTCCTCTTCCAGATGATATGCACTGTCTTTTTCCAAATTTTTTCTAAGATTTATGAGGTATTCTTTCTCATAGGGAACCTTTCCCTTTAATACCTCATATTTCAGGAAATGATTTACTTCATTCTCCCCTTTTACTGCTAACATGACCAGTAATAATTCCAGCATGGCCCTGGTATCTTCATTTAAAATGTAATACTTTCTCCCCTTCAAATAATACTGAAGCGGACTATCCGTTCTGAATTTATCCCTCTGATAATTTTTTGATGCAGAAACACGGTCCACATACATTTCCGCAACATACCTGATTGGCATTTTCATGCCACAGATTCCACGATGCGGCTCCTGCCCATCTCTTCCATCACCGACACCGTAATCAATCCAGTATTCCATATGATGTTTATTTCTTCCCTTATGATGAAGCCATGCCGAGGAATATCCTTTGTCGGCACGTTCTGCATTGTTCGGACTCATTGTCCCCTGATAATATTTGCATCCTACCAAAAACTCTGTCGGTGTATATTTTGACATGTCATGCAGCAATCCCTGCTTATAAAGTCCGATTTTAAAACAACCTGCCCGGACCAGATTTTTGTGATGCAGAATTGTACACAAATGTTTCCATGCCTTTATCATGTTCCATTACCCTCTTTACTACTTTTTTATATTCCAATTAAAATACTGATCGACTGCCCTTCAATCGCTAAAAGATGCTGGTCTTCCATCACTTCTTTTTCCTGTAAAAATGATTCCTGTAATGACGTATTCATCAAAAGATACCATTTCTTGTTTTGCGGAAGTTTTGGCAATGCAAGATGTGACAGACCACTGTGAAAATTATAGCCAATATAGATATAATCATCCGGTGTCTGATCTGTTTTCTTTTCATATTCGCCACAATACAACATTCCCGCTGCCTGCCTGTCAGCCGGTATCGATGAAATCCATGCGCTCTCCCCATGATAAGAAAGATCCGGAAAACCCTTCCTTCCATAATCATTTAACTCCATCGGATGTTCTGATGCAATAATCGGATGTTCTTTTCGGAATTCAGTTAACTTTTTAACAAATTCGTACAGCCACGCTTCCTTTTTGCTGTTCTTCCAATTTAACCAGCCGGTCTTATTATCCTGACAGTAAGCATTGTTATTCCCCTGCTGTGAATTTAAAAATTCATCGCCCCCTAAAATAAGCGGAACGCCCTGTGCTAAAAACTCCATTGCCAATGCATTTCTAACCTGCTTTTTACGCAGATTATCGATATATCTTTTTCTGGTATATCCTTCCACGCCGCAGTTGCTGCTGTAATTATAACAATTTCCATCACAGTTGTCTTCCCCGTTATCCAGGTTATGCTTTTCGCAATAGGAAAACAGATCCCACATCGTAAATCCATTGTTATTTGTTATATAATTGACAAACCCTTCCACACTGTTTTGCTTCCTCTGCTGGCAGAACAGTTCATTCAGGCTTCCCTCCATATGATTCAGCATTTTCCTTGCCGGGTACAGATATTCATCACTGTATAGATACAAATGATGATATTTTTTTGCATTTTCCAGCAGGATCGGGTCAAAATGTGTATAAAACAGCTTTGTCCTGCTAAGCAGAAGATCCTGTGCTGCCGCCGTAACAGGCAATGACTCTCCCTGCAGATGAAATCCATCCACGTGATACTCACGAACCCAGAATCGGAGTGCATCTAAAATCACATTCTGATTCATCCCCGGTGAAAAATAAAATTCCATCACACATTCCATTTTGTTCTGATGCAGTGCATGAACCAGTTCCCTAAACTCAGATGCAGCATCTGTGCTGCTGCTATAAGATGCCTTTGGTGCAAAATAATTCCCCGGAACATATCCCCAGTAATTAATTTTTTCCTCCGGCTTAACACTTTCAGGTTTGATCAGATCCTCTCTGCGGCTTTCCCACTTGAGATAATCCGGCAGAACCGTTTCTTTCGGGATCACCTGCTCCTCAAACTCGTATGCAGGCATGAACTCTATCGTTGTGATCCCCAATGCCTTCAGATATGAGATTTTATTAATGATCGCACGGAATGTTCCCCGTTCCTTTCTCGGACAGGATGTATCATCCATGGAAAATCCGCGCACATGCAACTTATACATGACCATCTGCCGTCTTTCGATCTCCGGCTGTCTGTCATTTTCCCAGTCAAACATTTGCGGATATGCGCCACCGCAGATAAAGTAATTATTTTCGTAACGATTTTGGTCATTCCATTTTTCTCTGCCAATAATGCGTGTCGCATAAGTATCTGTAATGATTTTCCCATTTATCTCGTAATTATATTTTAAATTTTTCCATATCCTGCCGGTTACAGCCACAGAACGCACGGATCCCCGGCAATATTCCTTTGGCACTAAAATTTTGCGGACAGGTTCTGCTTTTTTTCCATAAAAAAGAATGCTGCAGTTCTCTTCTTTCTCACCTTCGAACGTAAAAATCACTGCATCATCCTTTTTCTGTACTCCTAACTTTTCGTAATTGCCCTCTCTGATCGTGTAATCCATGCTGTCTGCCACCTTTTCTATCGTACCCTGGTATCTTTGTCCAATAAAAACAGTATACCTTTTTTTTTACATTTTGTATAGAAAAATATGTTCATTCACATTCGATTATGTTATGATGTCTTTGTCTTTATTAGGACTATCACAAAAAAAGAGAGGTATCGGCATGAGCGATTTCAACCAGAACAATGACGATGAAGATATCGTTGTAACCCTTGATCTTGATGACGGAAGTCAGGTAGAATGCGAAATTCTTACTATTTTTACAGTTGGCGAACGAGATTACATTGCACTTCTTCCATTAGATGAAAATGGCGAGGAGAACGAGGAAGGCGAAGTATTTATTTATCGTTATTCTGAAGACAGCGAAGGTAATCCTTCCCTTGATAACATTGAGGATGATGAAGAATACGAAGCTGTGTCTGACCGTTTTGACGAGCTTTTAGACGAGGCAGCCTTTGAGGAGATGGATGATTAATCCTTCTCTCTCTTTTCCGGCGGCTGCGCTTCTTTGATGAAGCGTGAAATTTCTGCATCTTTATGGTTCAGTTGTTTTACTGAAAAAAGATGCAGATTTTTTTTTGCTCTTGTCATACCCACATAAAACATTCTTCTTTCTTCTTCCACTTCCTGTTCCAGCACTGCTTTTTTGTACGGCATAACACCCTCATTGACGTCGATGATATAGACATTTTCATATTCTAAACCTTTTGCGCTGTGTAAAGTCGCCAATGCAACGCTGTTTGGATTCTGGTTCTGTACACGATAAAACTCTTTCAACTCTTTCGTATAATTTTCAATGTGGTCAAACCATGCATCATAGGTTTTATATTCTCTTGCTGCATCCAAAAGTTCATCTAAGACATCAAACAGATCATCCGCCTTGATTCTTCTGTAATCCGCATACTCTGTACAAAATTCGTCATATCCAATGGCCTTCCGGATATAATTGATTGCTGCATACGGACTCAGATGCTCTAACATACGGATATCACCCTCTAGTTTTTCAATGCGTTTCGCCACCCAGGGCTGCTCCTCATAATACCATTCCCACACATCAAATGCCACGGTCTCCTCATCTAAAGATTCCCTGCTGATATAGCGTTTCGGACGGTTCATAATCTGCAAAAAATCTCTTCGTTCCCTGCTCCCCATCGCAATTCTTATGTATGCAAAAATATCTTTTGCGATCCAATGTTCATATAAATTTGGCACAGTGTCTCTTGTACGGAATGGAATATTATATTCCATCAATTGTTCCATCAGAAGTCTTGGCTGCGTATTGGTGCGAAAGAGTACTGCAAACTCCTCATACTTTGCACCTCTCTCCACTGCCTCCTGAATATCCCAGATGATTCTTGCATTTTCTTTTCGCTGGCTTTCAAACTGCTGCCACTCAACCGGAATATTCTCCTGGTCTGCCGCCTCAATTTTCTTTCGAAAACGTTCTTTATTATGACTGATAAGATAACCGGCGCTCATCACGATATTTTTTGAAGAACGGTAATTGACATCCAGAAGAACTGTCTCTGCCTCTGGGTAATCGTCTTTAAAATGAAGCATAATCTCCGGCTTTGCCCCACGGAAACGATAGATTGACTGGTCATCATCCCCCACGATAAACAAATTTTTCTGCTCTCCCGCTAACATTTTTATAATGTCATACTGGATCCGGTTGATATCCTGAAACTCATCGATAAGAATATAACGATATTTATTCTGCCACGCAGCAAGGATATCGGCACGCTGTTCAAAAAGTTCTTTCGTGTATACTAACATGTCATCAAAGTCGATCAGTCTGTTTTTATACAGGAATTCATGATAGTCACGGTAAACCTTCCGAAACACGGTCTCCGCACAGTTCTTCGAATAATAATTTGCAATCTGGATCCCTGAGTTTTTGACCAGACTGATCTCACCTAACAGGGACGTGATAAACTCAGTCTCATCCTCATAAGTCAGATGTTCTTTTGCTATGATCTCGCGCATACACTGATAGCGCTGTTCCTCCCTTGCAATATTATCTGCACTGTAATTATATGCATGCTTTAAAATGGCAAAATAAACTGCATGAAATGTGCCAAATGTTACCGGGCATGACCGGTTCATTTTCCGCTGAAACCTGCGCTTCATCTCCGTTGCAGCGGCTTTGGTAAATGTGATAACAAGGATCTGTGCCGGATCTATCCCACATTCTTCGATCAGATATTTTGTACGTTCGGTGATTACAAGAGTTTTTCCGGAACCCGGTCCGGCGAGAACGAGCATTGGTCCGTTTTTGTGATGGATTGCCCGTGTCTGAGATGCGTTAAAGCTCATAGATTACCTCAATTCATAGATTTGAAACGGCAGGGAAATTCACAATCTCCCTGCCTACAAAAACTTTTACTGCTCTAATAATTCAATACCTTTTTTAATACGTGCGATGGATTCTTCTTTTCCAAGTACTTCCATCAGTTCTGTTGCACCACCCGGTGTCATTTGTTTGCCGGAAACAGCGGTACGGATCGGCCACATGACATAACCGTTCTTTACGCCGGTCTCTTCGACATATTTTAACAGTGTGGCATATAATGCATCATTGCTGTAATCTTCCTGTGCCTCTAACAGAGGAAGTACATCTTTTAATACTTTTAAGGAAGTCTCCGCATTTGTTTTCATCTTCTTATGTGTATACATTGCTACATCATATTCCGGAAGTGTCTCAAAGAAATCAATATGATCTTTGATATCCGGGAATACTTCAATTCTGGTCTTTACCATCGCAGCAATCTTCTTTAAATCAAGATCTTTTGTGATTACCTCTCGGATATACGGCTCTGCTTTTTCATAAAAGCTGTCAAAATCCATCGCTTTGATGTATTCGCCATTCATCCATTTTAATTTTGTGTAATCAAAAACTGCCGGTGATTTGCTGATTCTGTGGTAATCAAATTCTTTGATCAGTTCGTCTAAAGTAAAGATCTCTCTGTTATCTTCCGGGCTCCAGCCAAGCAGTGAGATATAGTTTACAACTGCTTCACTTAAAAATCCCTGCTCTAACAGATCTTCGAAGGAAGAATGTCCGCTTCTCTTAGAAAGCTTCTTGTGGTTTTCATCCGTGATCAGTGGCAGATGAATGTAAACCGGTGACTCCCAGCCAAATGCATCATACAGGCGCTGGTATTTCGGCGAAGAAGAAAGATACTCATTTCCACGTACCACATGTGTGATGTTCATGGTATGATCGTCAACCACGTTTGCAAAATTATAGGTTGGATATCCGTCGGATTTGATCAGAATCATATCATCAAGTTCCGCATTATCTACCGTGATATCACCGTATAATTCATCATGGAATGTCGTTGTTCCCTCATTCGGGATATTCTGACGGATCACAAATGGCTTGCCTGCGGCAAGATTTGCCTCCACCTCTTCTTTACTCAAATGCAGACAATGTTTGTCATACATCATGATTTCTTTGCCATCCACCTCTGTCTTTAAAGATTCCAGACGTTCCTTATCACAGAAGCAGTAATATGCTTCACCTTTTTCAACCAGTTCTTTTGCGTATTTCATATAAATGCCGGTCTTCATACGCTCACTCTGTACATACGGACCATAACCACCATCTTTATCCGGTCCTTCATCATGAACAAGTCCTGTCTCCTCTAATGTATGATATATGATATCAACTGCACCCTCAACAAAACGTTCCTGATCCGTATCTTCGATACGAAGCATAAAATCTCCACCCGCATGTTTTGCAATTAAAAACTCATATAATGCAGAACGCAGATTTCCCACATGCATTCTTCCTGTAGGGCTTGGTGCAAATCTTGTTCTTACTTTGCTCATTGTTTGTTTCCTCCTGTATTTTCACTTTCCGTTTTATAATTTGGAAAAGATTTTCAAACGCCGTACACGTCATTATATAACAATTTCTTCCGGCTGACAAGCTTACAAAGCAAAAACAGAGACAGGATTTTTCTCCTGTCCCTGCGCTGCGCAGCTATTCTTTCATTCAAGATATCTTACCAACATTATATTTTTATAAATATTGCAATTTCTTTCTTCAAATCAGTTGCAATCTCAAAATTCTCATCCATACGGTTCGAGATATTTTCCATATCCGTAACCAGCACTTGCGTGCTGTCTGCTGCATTGCTGACTCCCTTTGCGCCCTCCTCGATGGCATGTGCGATCGTATTGATGGACTTTTGTATTTCAACCATAAATTATGCACTGCCTGAGTTACAACACTATTGATCTGCTGGATACGGTTTGCAGCCTCCTGGCTGGCAGCCGCAAGCAGACTGATCTCTGTTGTAACAACTGCAAAGCCGCGTCCTGCATCCCCTGCTCTGGCTGCTTCAATAGATGCATTTAACGCAAGCAAATTCGTCTGGATTGCCGGCACCTGTTTTACTGCATCCGAAGCTGCTGCATTCGTATTCGAAGGTCCCTGATTCCTCTCTTCAAAACGGATTGTCTGGTTTTCCTCATTTGTCAGCCAGTCTGCAAGTTTTGCTGCCCATTCCGGATATTTGGAATATGCATTCACGCCCATCATTTTATATCCGGTAAAAGAAGACATCTGTACCTGTTGTCCTGCCACCGTGTAAGTTGGAAGTTTTACGGCTCCGTAATTATCGCCCCATGCTTCCTTGACTGAAACTGCATTCCATACGCCACTGATTCCCGCACCGATCGTACCATTCTGTACTCCTGTAATGAAATCCCAATCCGGCTGGCTGATAAATGCCGGATTGGTTGTGATATTTAAAATGGCCTGTGCCCGCAACATTCAGTGCCTCTAACATGCCGTCCATCGTCTGGACATCTTCATCGGAAAGAACATTTATATCATAATAAAGGAAATATCCGTTATCTGCCGTCATTGGGTAAGCATATAAGATATCATGAATGGATGCAGCAGAAACCGACTCTTCTAAATTCGCATTCTTCACTTCTTCTGCATTTGGCACCGGGTATAAAGCACCAGCGGCAACCATTGAAGAAAGCTGGTCATCCGCAAACGGGAAAACATCTGCCCCGTTACGAATATCTCCCAAAAGAATATCCTTTGTATCAGAATCAGCATTTTGTTCCAATGTAATCTCAAACTTTGCCTGTCCTGCATATTTCTGTTCAAAGCTGTCTATCATCTGGTTTAACATTTCGAAGTTGTCTTCTTCCGACCATACTTTAAGCTGTACTACACCATTATCTGTCTCGGTATCTCCCGCAGCCATTTCCGTAGATGCTTCCGCTCCCGGCATTACTGACTCTACAGCACCGTCATTCTTTTCATTTTCTTTATCCGCTGGGCTTTAACATGATGTTGGAGTCGAATACTGCTTCACAACTTAGCGGGTGTCAAATTTTAATGCACTATTTGACCCCAACATCTTAACATGCCACTTGCCATATGAACCAAAATCATCATTTTTACATATCTTACTATAAACCTGATATTGAAAGGAATAAATCTATTATGAGACCTTATCATATGTCCGGGAACAGCAATCGTTCCTGCGACCGTTCATCTGTTTCGCCTTCCGCACACCGTGCAGGCTCTGCTTTTTGTGCTGATTCTACACCCTGTGCAGATTCTGCCTCCTGTCCAGGAAATATAAGAACTGGTTCTGATTATGTACTCGCCATGGCCTACGTCCCCTGGCAGCAATTTTCTACTGTTTATGAACCGGATCGTGCACTCAGTGCCGGAACAATTTTTCCAGAACTGGATAAACCATTTTTAGCTGCAAAAGGAGGTAGATGCCGATGATGATCAGCCAGATGAATCAATCCCAACTTCTGCACTGGATCGATATGGTCAGCTTCGCCGTCGTAGAAATTACAGAATATCTTGACACGCATCCAGATGATGAAGATGCTTTAAAATTTTTCAATCATTATGCTGACTTAAGACGTACTGCGCTGCGCGCGTATGCACAAAATTATACTCCACTTACCATCGATACCGCAAATCCTGATAATTACTGGTGCTGGGCATCGGATCCATGGCCATGGGAAGGAGGTGACTGTTAATGTGGAATTATGAAAAACGTTTACAGTTTCCAGTCAACATCACCAGACCAAATGCAAAAATTGCTCAAATCATCATCAGCCAGTATGGTGGACCAGACGGGGAGGCTGCCGCATCGTTCCGTTATCTGTCACAAAGATATAGTATGCCGTATAATAAGGTAGTGGGGTTGTTGACGGATATTGGGACGGAAGAATTAGCCCACCTCGAAATGATCGCCGCCATTGTCCGCCAGCTTACCAAAGGCTTAAGTGCCGAAGAACTCGAAGCTGCCGGTTTTGCTCCTTACTATGTTGACCACACTGCCGGAATCTGGCCGCAGTCAGCAGGCGGTATTCCGTTTAACGCCTGTGAGTTTCAGAGCAAGGGTGATGCCATTACGGATCTTTTTGAGGATATGGCTGCCGAGCAGAAAGCACGCTCTACCTATGATAACATCTTACGTCTGGTAAAAGATCCGGAAGTCTGTGAACCGATCCGTTTCCTGCGTCAGCGCGAAATCGTTCATTTCCAGCGTTTCGGTGAAGGACTCCGTCTGGTTCAGGAAGAACTCGACAGCAAAAACTTTTATATGTGCAATCCGGAATTTGATCCGGGGTGCGGCAAACAATAGTTCATTCATAAATAGCTGACCAAACAAATACTGCGTGCAACCGCCATTTTTTGCTTGTTGCACGCAGTATTTCATACTTAAATCCTTTGTAAAATACAGATCACACATTTTACAGACAGTCCTGCCGCCATGAATAAAGATCTACATAGTCTCCATCAAACGATCAATCGCATGAATGACCTCATCAATCTGCGGTTTCATACTTCCAGCCTTTGATGAAAGTTTTAATGCTTCTTCCCTTTGTTTTTTCATTTCTTCAACGTTATATTCAATCCTGTCTCTTAATTTCTGTCTGCGCAGGATCAGTCCGTGCTTGACTTCAACCATTTCCTTTGGATCGATCAATGCCGCTGCCTGCGTGATCCAGACCTGTGCATCATATAACTGATACTGATTCAATGCCCGTACCAGTCTGCCATTAAAATATTCAAGATCCTCATTCGTGCGCTGATATTTTTCACGTTCCCGCACCGCATCCATATAATACTGCCACAGCTGATTCAATTCTGAGGCTCTTCTTACATGATACTTTTCACAGGCATAATCAATTGCATTCGTAATATTGACGTATTTAAATTTTACCTTATTAAGTAAAAGAATCGCCTTGTTTGCGCTCCGTTCCGCCAGTTTTATCTCCGAATCATTGTGCAGCATTTTTAAATAATCCGCACACACTGCCACTGCAGTTGCTAAAATAAGTATCATCCAGGCATAATAAGTATCTACCTTAAATCCGATCTGTAACGTGATAAGTGTAACTGCCACTGCAGCCACAATCGCAAGAATGATATATAATAAATTCTTTAAACTCTTCTGCTGGTGCATCAGATATTCGCGGTGTAAAAGCCATCTTGATTTTTCCCGTTCAAGGTACTTCATATCTTTTTTTATCGTATCCTGATAGAGTTCATTTGAGCTGAGACGTTTGATCGCTTCCGGCATGGTTTTTTCTTCCTGTTCAAGCTGTGCAAACTGCGCATCTGTCAGTTTTTTTTCGGAATTCAGGAACACGTTTCTTGCACTGTTTAACTGCACAACATTTTGTGCCACATCTGTAATTTTTTTCTTTTCAGGATCTGGAAGATCTTCTAATTTCTGAACATCATTCAGATAAGATGTGACCGTGCGGTACTCTGACTTTTCTTCCTCAATTTCCTTTGTGATATCAATCATCTGCTCTAACCGTTCCACAGCATACTGTTCCACCTGTTTTGGATTTTTTATGTTGTTTTCCGTCAGCACAGTCTGGTTCAGATCATCCATTTTCTCTTCAAAACTGCGTTTTTTCCATCTGTCAAAAAATTTCATTTATACCATACAATCCTTCCTGTACTGTTTTTTCCATTCCTCAAGCTGTATCTCCCACAAGTTTTCATTTCCGGGATCCCACTCATCAAGCTTTGCCTCAAACTGACATATTGCATCACTTCTACTGCAGCTGCTCAATTCATCCGCAATCTTTTTTGTTTCCTCCGCTGTAACTTTAAAATATTCCGCTCTGTGTTCAAATGCACGATCATCGTGATTACAACGGTATGCCATCAGGCACTCTTTCAACGACTCCCTATTACCATTTTTTTCGTATGCTCTTGCATAACAGTCCGCTGCCTGCTCAAACAAAAACAGCCTTGCATATGCAGTACCCAGATTATGCCATACCGCACCGATCATCTGCGGTATTTCATTTTCTTTCGACTGCAGCAGTTTTCTGTACTCCACGATACTGTTGATATATTTTTGATTTTCAAGATAACGGTCAGCTTTGATTTTCCCGCATTCAAATGCTGACTTGTGTTCCATTTCCTGAAGTGTGTTCCTGATCTGCTTTTGTTCCTCCGGTGTACAATAACCACATGCAGACATCAGACAGCCGGTAAATTCCGATAAAACCCCTCCACCAGCCTTGATATTTCTAAGATTCTGTGCCGTTTCTGGCATATGCAGCTCGTTTTCCACCCAGTCACACAATTCATCATCCATAAAATCTGCATCCAAAAGACAGGTATTATTTTTGATATAATAACATAGTTCGTCCAGCGAATAAACATTTAACGACACATTATCGATATAATAGGGCATCGCTGCTAACTGCTGGTTGCATATGATCAATTCGCCCATTCGTCTCTCCTGCCTTTCTTTCGCCTACTGCTCTGTTTCCAGTGACATCATATATTCCCACGTTTTATCAGAACTTTTAAATATCTCTCCAAAACCAAGGTCTTTGATCCTGATTTTTACTTCCATGTCTGAAACCGGCTGCGCTTTGATGCGAAGACGCGTCGTGCGCGGAGGTCTTTCGGGAAGATCTGCCAGTGTAAGTTTTTCAATCTTTGCTTCCTTGCTGTTTGGCAGCTGAAGCCAGAAATCAATTTCGTTTGATCCATCCAGCAATACTTCACATTCTCCAACAGTCTCGTACCAGTTGTCTCCCGCATTGATCAGTGTAAAAAGCTCTGTCTTCCCCTGTCTCTGTACTTTCAGGCTTACATTTACTTTCATTTCATTGTCGCCCATATAGACAAATTGCCAGCTGTTTTCTGCCGTCACACACTTTCTTGCCGCCGCATAACAGGCGCCCTTGGAATAAAGATTTTTTCCCATAAAAACCCTGCGCCCTTTACATAAGAAAGAAAGCGACTCTTTCATCCATTCACCATCAAACCCATCGCCTGTCAGGTATACTGCGGAAACAATATGCCCCGTCATCACTTCCGATACAATTTTAAAAAAACCGGCATCTTTATTGGCTCTGTCTATATTCCGCTGTTCCTCGCTGATCGTGACAAGCTGGGGCATGGTTCTTTGATCCCTTTCTAGTCTCCTGCACCAGACTTTATCTCCCCGATTATCAAACAGGCACACATCTTGCAGCCATAATTCTTTTTGCTGACTGAATGCAAAATAATAAAAACTCTCTCTTCTGTCAATAAGAGTCAGCTTTCCCTCTGATATTCCAAGTCTTTTTGCCACCTGAATAAAGAGTTCCGTCACCTCCCTTGACAGCTGTTCAAGCGTGATAACCAAAAAATCCGGTGTAACAGGATTCCCCAGTTTTCCCGCCAGATATATCAGCTTTTTTATGTAAAGTGCCAGCAGTTCCTCCACTTTATACGCTTCCCCCTCCACAAAAACTTCCTGTTTTGCAAGTGCTGCATGCAGCAGACTAGATACCGCCTCCTCACCCTGCATAAGTGCAAGACGTTTCGCTTCCTCTCCGATAAACCATTGGCCAATCCCATGTTTTTTGGCAAGCACCAGAGGAATCTGGTACACCTCACTGCCCGCCACTGTACTGACCGTCTCAGGTTCTTTCATATTCAATTGGAAATAACTGATCACTGCATTGTCATTGTCAAGATCAATGCCCAGATAATACGGCATTTTTTCCACGTTTCTCCCTCTTACTTATAAAATACGAAATACCTCATTTGTAACCATCTGCATTCCATAATATTGTTTCATTTCTCTCTTTTGCGCATCACGTTCTCCCATCGCATGATGCATCAGCATATCATTTAACATCTCATACCGCCCATGGCATTCTTCGTCTGGCACACTTCTGCAATTTAAGCAGGCACTTTCTGTGATCTTCTCCTCTGCCTTTTCCTGTTCTGTCATATAATAAAGTACGGATTCACCAAAAAATAAAATATATTCTTTGACAAAGACACCATCATATACCTCATTTAACAATGCCTGCTCATAATGCTCTCCATCCAGACTAAAATGAATCATAATTTTTCGTCCCGGATCTGTATGATATTCCACAAAAGCTTTATCATACAGATGATACTTTAGGCGCAATTTTTTTTCAAACTGTAGGAAAAATGCAAAATAGCAGTTTTTAGACGTATAC
>ULXP01045917.1_pt1 | contig 36750 bp, 26 predicted proteins | sample 1961351 | NCBI WGS metagenome assembly ULXP01 (sample SAMEA4835840, study PRJEB28245) | human gut metagenome | biome: gut microbiome; material: fecal sample | place: Denmark | collected 2008 | reverse complement strand
AGCGGCAGTTCCGATTCCGGTACGTCGGCATAACGAGGATCGAAGCGCGGATTGGCCGGATCGTCGGCCGACAGCGGGGCCGGGGCCGTATCATAGCTCCGTCGCCACAGCATTACCTGTTGCTCGCCGTATTTGGCGGCCGTTTCGCGTTTGTCGAGCCCCTGGAGGGCCCCGTAGTGTTTTTCGTTCAGACGCCAGCTCTTGCGCACCTCGATCCATTCGAGATTCATCTCCTGGAGCACGCAGTTGAGCGAATGTATGGCGCGGCACAGATAGGAGGTGTAACACAATCGGAAATCAAAGCCGTTGTCAAGCATAAGCCGACCGGCTTTTCGGGCTTCGTCGATGCCCGTGCCGGTGAGGTCGACGTCGGTCCAGCCCGTAAAACGGTTTTCGAGATTCCACAGGCTCTGCCCGTGGCGTAACAATACGATTCTTTTCATCGAGTGCAGGTCTTTGTGTGTTGTTCTGTGTATGAGAAGGGTGATGCTGTTGTGCGCATGCACCGCTTCCGGCATAGAAGCAAAGACCGTACCTCCGGCGAAAAAAGTTTGGCGGATGGAATTCCGATGGCCGCGCTGAATTGTGCTGGGATTTCGGTGCCGGCGGCCGGATGGAGTGTTAAAAAGCGAGCCGCCGCATATCGGTTCGGGATATGCGGCGGCTGTAGTTTTCAGAGCGTATGGGCGGCTGGCCCGTCAGGCTCTCGGCTATTGGCTTATTTCGACCAGCTGCTCACGGTAGGCGGCCAGAATGCGCGACTTCGAGATGAACCCGAGATAGTGGTTCTGCTTGTCGACCACGGGAAGCATCCAGGTCTTGTTGTCCTCGTACTTGTCCAGTACGCTCTGAATCTGCTCGGTGGGCAGTATCTTGTCGGGCGGCTGGATCATGTAGTGGCGGATCGGGGTCGAATACTTCTCGCGATGAAACATGTCCTCGCGAAGGTCGTCCAGCTGTACCACCCCAAGCAGGTAGTCATCGTCGTCTACGACCGGAAAGATGTTGCGGTGAGCCTTCGAGATGATCTTAACCAGGTCGCCCAGCGTGAACGACTCGTCGATGCGCAGGAAGTCGGTCTCCATCAGCTTGTCGATGCTCAGGAAGACCAGTACCGACTCATCCTTGTTGTGAGTGAGCAGCTCGCCGCGTTCGCGCAGGTGCTTCGTATAGATCGAGTCGGGGTTGAGGTAGTAGTCCACCGCAAAGGATATCGATGCGACGATCATCAGCGGGATGAACAGCCCGTAACCGTTCGAAAGTTCGGCGATGAGGAATATCGACGTGAGCGGCGCATTCATGACGCCGGACATCACGCCGGCCATTCCGACCAGCGTGAACGAGACGATCGACAGCTCCATGTTGATTCCGAGAGTCCGGAATATGAGGTTGAACAACAGAGCCGTTATGGCGCCGAGGAATGCCCCGACGAAAAGTGACGGAGCGAATGTTCCGCCGACACCGCCGGCCGAGATGGTTGTGGACATGGCAACCACCTTGAAGAGCATCGTGATGACCAGATATACGATTACGACCCACTCGATTCCGCTGAAGCGGAAGAAGAGCGAGTTGTCGAACAGAGCTCGTGGCTGCCCCTGCATCAAGGCTGTTAAGGCTTCGTAGCCTTCGCCGTAAAGCGGCGGGAAGATGAAGATCAGTACTCCGAGGATGATGCCGCCGATGATCCATCGTTTGTACTGCGAGCCGATACGGCCGAAGAGGCGGCCGACGGCCGAATTCACGCTGGTGAAGTAGTACGACATCAGGGCGCACAGCACTCCCAGAACGATATACATCGGTATGTGAGCGAGTTCGAAACGGTCGGCTTCGGTCAGCGTTACCGAGATTATGGGGTCGAATCCCCGCAGCGACAGTGCCAGGGTTGTTGCGACGATTGTCGAGATCAGCACCGGAATCACCGAGCCGATGGTCAGGTCGAGCATCAGGATCTCCAGTACGAAGACCACGCCGGTGATCGGGGCCTTGAATATGGCTGCAATGGCCGCACCGGCACCGCAGCAGAGCAACAGCGTTATGCGTTTGTAGTTGAGGCGGGCCAGTTTGCCGATATTCGAGCCTATTGCGGCGCCGGTCAGCACGATAGGTGCCTCGGGACCGACCGATCCGCCGAAGCCGATCGTCGTGGCGCCGCCGACCATCGAGGTCCAGCAGTTGTGTCCCCGGATGCGCGAATTGGTCCGCGACATGGCGTACAGGACGCGTGTAACGCCTTCGGATATGTTGTCCTTGACGATGTATTTGACGAACAGCGTGGCGATGATGATACCGATCGCGGGATAGATCAGGTAGAGAAAATGAGCCCTCTCGACCGGAAACCAGTTGACCAGTCCCGCACGGATCCAATAGAGCAGCAACTCGAACAGATAGGTCCCGATACCTGCGCAGAGACCGACGATGGCCGCCAGCAGAATCATCATCTGCCGGTCGGACATGCGTTTGGTTACCCACAGGAAGTAACGGTAGATCCTTTCGTGACGTTGCCGCGCCATCAGCCTTGCCTGTTAGAGTTTGTAGATGCCCATGATGCGGCGCACCTCGGCCAGTGTGGCATCGGCGCTTTCGCGGGCCTTGGCCGCCCCTTCAGCCGCAACACGGCTCAGGTAGTTGTCATCGGCCTTGATCTGCTTGATGCGCTCGCGGATGGGGGTTACCGTGCGGATGATATCCTCGGCCAGCTGCTTCTTGAGGTCGCCGTAGCGGATCGAGCAGTCGGCATAGCGCTCCTTGAAGAATTCGAGCGTCGAGGGTTCCGATACCGACTCCATGATCGTGAAGATGTTCTGGATAGGCTCCGATACCGGCGAATTGGGTTCGGTCGGTCCCGAATCGGTAACGGCCTTCATCACCTTCTTTCGGATGACGTCATCCTCATCCGAAAGGTAGATGCAGTTGCCTTCGCTCTTGCCCATCTTTCCCGTACCGTTGAGGCCCGGAATCTTGACCAGATCCTGTCCGAAGTTGTAGGGCTGGCTCTCGGGGAAGAAATCGACCCCGTAGATAGAATTGAAGCGGCGGGCATAGAGCCGTGTGAGTTCGAGGTGCTGCTCCTGGTCCTTGCCGACCGGAACGCGGGTGGCGCGGTGAAGCAGTATGTCGGCAGCCATCAGTACCGGATAGCAGAGCAGGCCGGCATTGACGTTGTTGGGGTTCTTGCGCACCTTGTCCTTGAACGAGGCGGTGCGTTCGAGCTCACCTACGTAGGCGTGCATGCTGAGCAGCTGTGCCAGTTCGGTCACCTGCGGCACGTCGCTCTGTACATATATTGTGGCAACCTCGGGATCGAGACCTGCCGCAAGGTATTCGGCCATGATGTCGCGCACGTTGATGTGAAGCATCTTGGGATCGGGATGGGTCGTGAGTGCGTGATAGTCGGCTATGAAGAAAAAGCAACGGTCGGTATGCTGCATTCTGGTGAAGTTGCGCAACGCTCCGAAATAGTTGCCCAAATGAAGCTGTCCCGTAGGACGTATTCCGCTTAAGACGGTTTCCATTCTCTGTTCTTGCAATGCGATCCGGCGTTTGTGTTTGGTTCGATTACGTTCGGCGACAGGCTGCAGCAATCCGAATCCCGCCGGATCTTGCGTTACGGCACATTATTCGTGCCGGATTCGTCGCATGCAATCTGTCTGCTGTTGCGGGTTTTGGCGGGCGACGCGCGGCGATTCTCATCCGCCGGCAAACGCAACTAAACTTCATCCCCCCCCCGCTGACGATATTGGCGCTTTTGGCGCGCAATGTCATCAATTTTGGGGCAAATGTACATTAATTCTTCGAAAAAGACTACTTTTGCGGAAATATTCAATCAGAACCGATGAAAACATACCTGCGCCTGTTGGGGTTCGCAAAGCCTATTGAAAAGTATGCCATCCCGTATTTCATCTTTTCGGTGCTCTATGCTGTATTCAATACCTTCAACTTCGTGATGATTATCCCGATCGTCAGCGCGCTGTTCGACGTCTCGGGCGTAAACCAGATTGCTGCCGTGGTACATCTGCCGCAGTTCTCGTTCTCGATGGACTACTTCTATGCCGTAGTGGGACATATCCTCTATCTGATCCGTGGTGTGGATTTCGGACCGGTGGACGTGCTGGTCGTCCTGGCCGTGATAATCAGCATCTCGGCCTTCATCAGCAACCTGATGCGATACCTGGCCCAGTGGACAATGGAGAAGATGCGTACGCGGACCCTGCAGAGAATCCGTAACCGCCTGTTCGACAACGTAATGACGCTGAACGTCGGCTTCTTCAGCAACGAACGAAAGGGCGACATAATATCGAAAATAACATCGGATGTTACGGTGGTGCAGTTCTGTATCACCAATACGCTCCAGGTGGCATTCCGCGATCCGCTGCTGATCATCGGATACATGTTCGGAATGTTGCAGATATCGTGGGAGCTGACCGTATTCTCGGCCGTCTACCTGCCGATCGTGGCGATGATCATCGGTACAATCGTCAAGCGCCTGCGCCGTCCGGCACAGCAAGGTCAGGAGAGCATGGGCGAGATGGTCAGCATACTCGACGAGTCGCTCACCGGAATCAAGGTGGTCAAGAGCTACAACGCCACCAAATTCATGTGCGAGAAGTTCAAAAGCGTCAATTCACGCTTCTCAGAGATCATGCTGTCGATGGCCCGCCGCCAGCAGATGGCTTCGCCAATGAGTGAATTTCTCGGAATCCTTGCCGCAGCCGGCCTGCTCATCTGCGGCGGCGTGCTGGTGATGCGCGGCAGCCTGACCGGCGCCGGATTCATAGCATATCTGGCCATCTTCTCGCAGATTACTCGTCCGGTGCGCTCGTTCATGGATGCCTTCGCCAATATCAATCAGGGTATCGCTGCCGGTGACCGCGTCTTCAGTCTGCTCGATACCAAAAGCTCCCTGACGGAGAAGCCCGATGCCGTCGATCTGACCGACTTCCACGATTCGATCGAGTTCCGGAACGTTCACTTCGCCTACGACCCCGAACGCGAGGTGATCAACGGCGTCAGCTTCAAGATCCGCAAGGGCGAGACCATTGCGCTTGTAGGCCCGTCGGGCGGCGGCAAATCGACTATCGCCGACCTCATACCGCGGTTCTACGATGTCACGGAGGGTGAGATTCTGATCGACGGCCGCAACATCAAGGACTATACGCTCGACAGCCTGAATGCCAACATTGGCGTTGTGACGCAGGAGACCATCCTGTTCAACGATACGATAGCCGATAACCTCAGCCTCGGACGCCTGGACGCTACGGAGGAGGAGATCGAGCAGGCTGCGAAGATTGCCAATGCCCATGAGTTCATCATGGAGACCTCCGATGGTTATCAGACCAATATCGGTGACCGCGGAATGAAACTTTCGGGCGGCCAGCGGCAGCGTCTGAGCATTGCGCGGGCGGTATTGAAGAACCCGCCGATACTGATCCTCGACGAAGCTACCTCGGCCCTCGACACCGAAAGCGAGAAACTGGTGCAGGATGCCCTGAATTCGCTGTTGACCGGCCGCACATCGATCATCATCGCACACCGGCTGAGTACGATTCACGATGCCGACCGTATCATGGTGGTCGACCACGGCCGCATCGTCGAGCAGGGTACGCACAGCGAGTTGCTGGCTCTGAACGGGATATATGCCAAGTTGACGGCCATGCAGCAACTGTCATGATGCCATTCGGACGAAACTTTTTTTGATTTTTTTGAATTTTATCGCAAAAAAATTTGCAGATATAAAAAATAGCCTTACCTTTGCATCCGCAATTGAGGGTTGTGAGACACTCTCGGGTGGTGAAGGTGACGAACGATTCTTGATTGCATAACGAGGAAGCTTAGCTCAGCTGGTTCAGAGCGTCTGCCTTACAAGCAGAGGGTCGGGGGTTCGAATCCCTCAGCTTCCACCAGAAACCGGGCGGTTGTGAATTTCACAACCGCTTTTTTTGTGCCAGCTTATGCATGTGCCCGAACTTCCGCGGTATCCAGATGTATATGCGTCGCCGCGGACAGGTCTGCAGACTTGAAGCCCGTGCTGTCATTGCCGGCCGCATAAAAAACAGGCGGACCCCCTCTGCAAAAAGGGATTCCGCCCGATTTCGGACCGCTGACATCTAATTTCCGGCGGCCGCTATCTCAAGGTAATCTTCAGAGTGACGTCATAATTGCTGTTGAGGCCGTAATGTACGATCAGGTCAACCGTGCGGCCGGCACCTGAATAGTGCCAGTGGGCCTCCTCTTTCCGGAGTTGGGAGATTTCGTGCTCGGCGAGTTCGATCCCGGCAGCCCGCAATTCTTTGGCCAGTAAATCCGCAAATTTCGTGCTCATGTGCCGGATCAGTAACAGCGGAGCGGCTTCAGGACAATCCTTTCCGTGAATGAAATCGAAGCGATAGGCATACGAGAGCAACCGGCCGTCGGTTTCCGAAAATTGTGCCGAAGCTGTCGGAACGCGCTGGTCGTAAACCATGTCGTAACCCGTGTCGGATGAGAGCTCGATGCGTGTACGGTTCAGGAGTTCGGCCAACCAGCCGAAGTTGTCGGATAGTTGCCGGATGGCATCATCGGCCGTGATATCCTGCTCCAGAACCCCGAAGGGATGGTCAACCATCGACCATGCCGAAAGTATGCCAGATGCTTGGGCTGCGCTTTGATTTGTCGGAGTGGTATGTGGGGGAGTGCTGCTTGTTCCGGAAGCGGTGGAGGGTTGTTCGGCCGTTGCCTCGGCATCATGCCGCTGTTGTGTCTGCTCGCGGAGCTGTCGGGCCTGCTCCTCTTTTGCGGCACGTGCCTGGGCCAGCCTCTTGAAGTGCCGCAGGAAACCTCCCCCTTCCGAGTTCTCCCCATTGCTCTCAGTTGAGGAACTTGTGTCCGTGGAGGTTCCTATTGCGCTGTCGCGCAATTGCGGATTGTTGCCGTTCACCTCATCTCCGATGCTGATGCGTACTTGCGACAGCTTTTTGTCGGAATCGAGTATAAACTCCAGTATGAAAAGCTTCGATGAGGTGTCGTCGCCGACGTAATATTGCTCATTCGCGTATGAGAATAAAGAAGCGTCGCTGCTGGATAGGAATTTGAATCCGAGTGCTTCGAGTTTCCGGCGTCGGTTCGGGTCGCTGTAAATATTCGCGTCGATGCCGTAGCGTGTCTTCCAGACCTCCGGAATGCTCCCGATGGAGTATGTGATGTAGTTTACCAGGTTTTGCGGTCCGTATGCGTGGAAGGAAACCTGTTTGTCTTGGGTGCCGACGGCCAAGAGATATGTCTGGCCTTTGTTCGCGCGCATATCGGTGTAGGCTACATCGCCCAGCTGCGACAATGATGATATTGGCGTCCTGCCAATAATGACAGTATATGTGTTGCGGGTGCCCGAAAGGGTGTATTTCAGGAAATCGCTGTACTTGTCGTCGATGTAGCGGATGCCGTTGCCGGATACCGGACTGCCTGACAGTACTATTGTGCTGCCGCTGCGTCCGGAAGCTGAAAGTTCCTGCCTGACAGCGGTTTCGGGCCAGTAAATGATCATGCGGGTCTCTACTACTGTTTCGTCGGCGCCGTTAATATAGGTGCGTTTCGTCCAGTTGTCGTGGTCGTCGAAGGCGAGGTACTCGTAGTCGAAGTACGACACTGAAAAGAAATCCTCAATCTCCTGTATTACCAATCCGCGTTGGTCGTATTTGTACTCGGAGCTGCCGCCTGGAAAATATTTGCGGATCAGGCGTCCCTGATTGTCGTATTCGAACCGGTAATAACCTTCGGAACCGTTATATCTGTATTCCGTAATGCGGCCGTTGCTGTCGTGTCGGATGTCGGTTGGCTCACCGTAGGAGGTTGCAGCCAGTTCGCCTGTGGCCAGGAAAGAGTGGGTGGTGCTGAATGTCTTGAATGGTTTTTCGGTCTTGACGGTGATCGTTTTTACATTCCCCTTGGCTTCGAACGCTTCGGCATCATGGTACTGCGCCCGGGCCGTGAACGTCAGACCGGCAAGTACCACAGTCGCAATATACAGAATGCTCTTCATGGCTGGATAAAATTAAATGTAATGCAAATATAAGGAATCTGTCAAACTAAATGTCTCTGAAGAGACGAAATATTCGACCTTGAAAGACATTTTATGATATTTTACGGGCCGTATGTACTTCCGGATTGTTTTATGAGCCGCTTGTGGCGTGGTATGAGCGTTGGTGCATGGCAGAAACAGCCTCCTTATTGATCTTGCGGCAACGCTCGAATGTGCTGATCTATTGCGCAGATGCTGTGATTTTATATGATAAATAACTTGGCGGTTCGGATAATATTGATTATTTTTGACGTCAAAATATCTGCTTTTTCGCCTTGAAAATTGTGAGATATCGGATGTTTTGCCAAAACGGAGACTTAAATATCTGGGGATCAGTGTGTACACGCGGTCTTCAGGAGTTAGAGAATTGTCTCTTGCTGTAATGTGAAGGCGGCGCGGAGAGTGTGTAGGCAAGATTGCGGAGGCTGCGAGTTCATGCGGCCCGGGCGGCCGGTTCACGGGAAAAAGATCAAAAAACGACCGTGAAGCCCAGGCCTTCGTGGAGTACAGCCCTGCAAGTGGAGCACGGTTCTGTAAATCGTATTCGGAATGGAAACGCAACACAATGTGTGGTTTGTGATGAGATCTCTCTTCAATACCGAGCTGAAAACCAAACGGAAACTCGACGAGGCCGGTATTCGGAACTTCATTCCGATGGATTGCCGTGTGCAGGTCCTGCGGGGGTGCAAACGCAAAACATATGTCCCTGTCGTGCGCAACCTGATGTTCGTCTACTCCGATGAAACCACTTTGGCCCCTTTCCTGGCGGCCGACAGCAAGTTTCAGTACACATACCGGCGCGGCGGCCGAAGAAATGAACCGATGGTGGTGCCGGACGAACAGATGGAAGAGTTCATGAATGCTCTCGAAAAGGCTGAACATCCGCTGTTCTTCACGGCCGACGAACTCGATGTAACGCGTGGTACCCGCATACGTGTCATAGGCGGTCCGCTCGACGGAACCAAGGGGATATTCATGAAGGTGCAGGGCGCCCGTTCGAAACGGCTGGTGGTGATGATTCCCGAGACGATGGCTGTGGCTGTAAGCGTGGATCCCGACCTGATCGAGGTGCTCGAAAAGGAGTGACGGGAAGGAGTGACGGAACGATGATCCGGTTCTTGGGCCGGAGAATGCCGTGGTGAAACGTGGGGGGGGGAGGAGAAAATAGAGCGAAAAAGGAGTTTGGGCGGCTGCCTGTTGAGCCGATGTCGCCCGATGTGCGGCCCGCGCAGGAGGCGGCAGACGAGTCGAATGATATTAAACCGGATAACACCTTAAGAATCAATAATCAATAACAACATAAAGAACCTATGAACGGATTTAAAAAGATCTTTTATCCATTGTTGCTTCTGCTGTTGTCGGCAAGCATCGCCCCGGCGTATGCCCAGATGACCGATGACCAGGTCGTGGAATATGTCAAGTCGGGTCTGAGCGCCGGTAAGGGCGAAGCGCAGATCGGACAGGAACTTTTGGCACGCGGCGTCACGCAGAGTCAGATGGAGCGTCTGAAAACCAAGTATGAAGAGAGTCAGGGCAGCGAAGCGTCGCCGGTAGACCAGAGCGTGGCCGGACAGCAGACGGAACGTTTGCGAAATGCCGCCGACGAAATGGGCGCCGGCAGTCTCGATGCCGTGAATGCCGTGGTGAACGACCCTACCAGAAGCGATTCGAGCGGCCGTAACATCTTTGGCCATAATGTCTTTACGGGAAGGGCACTGACCTTCGAACCGAATGAGAACCTGGCTACCCCGGCAAATTACAAACTCGGCCCTGGAGACGAGGTGATAATCAATATCTGGGGTGCCAATGAGGATAATCTGAGGCAGACGATATCGCCCGAAGGAAACATAATGGTTTCGCAGATCGGCCCGGTGTACCTCAACGGACTGACTATCCAGGAGGCAAACGACAAACTCCGTGGTATATTCGCCAGAAAATATGCTGGCGTACTGGGTGAGGACCCGGTTTCGGAGGTGCGCGTGACGCTCGGGCAGAACCGTACGATTCAGGTCAATGTAATGGGTGAGGTGGCGACACCCGGTACCTACCGGCTGTCGTCGTTCTCGTCGGTGTTCCATGCCCTGTACAAGGCCGGCGGCGTGACGAATATCGGGTCGCTGAGAAATATCCGCGTCATGCGGGGCGGGAAAACTCTGGTGACGATTGACCTCTACAAGTACCTGTTCGATGGCCGTCTGTCGGATGATGTGCGTCTCGAGGAGGGCGATGTGATCCTTGTACCCACATACGGGCTGCTGGTCGGAGTCGAGGGTAACGTGAAGCGCCCGATGTACTACGAAATGAAGAAGGGTGAAACCCTTGCAAAACTGTTCGAGTATGCCGGCGGCTTTACCGGAAATGCATATACGGACGAAGTGCGGCTGATTCGTGAAACGGGCCGCGAACGTCAACTGTTCAATATCCCGAGTTCTCAGTTTGCTTCATACAAGCTCGAGGACGGGGATGCCGTTACGGTAGGTGCTACGCTGGACCGTTTTGCCAACCGCATCGAGGTGCGCGGAGCGGTCTATCGCCCCGGAATGTATGAACTCGGAGAGGGAACGAGTACGGTGCGCGAACTCATCGAACGGGCCGACGGATTGATGGATGATGCCTTCCTGTCGCGTGTGCAGCTGTTCCGCGAAACGCAGGATCTGTCGCTCGAGGTGCTGCCGATCGACCTGAAGGGCGTCATGGAGGGCAGATTGCCGGATGTGGCCCTTAGAAAAAATGATGTGCTGGTCATCCCGAGCATCCATGAACTCCAGGAGCGTGGCGCATTCACCGTAAACGGTCAGGTCGCCCGTCCGGGAGTCTATCCGTATGCCGAGAATACAACCCTCGAGGATCTTATAATTCAGGCCGGCGGTCTGCTCGAAGGTGCTTCGACCGTAAAGGTCGATGTATCCCGCCGTCTGAAGGATCCCAAAAGTACGTTCCCTTCGAACGAAATCGGCAAGGTATATACGTTCTCGCTCAAGGATGGTTTTGTAATCGATGGCGATCCCGGATTTATACTGGAACCGTTCGATGTTGTCGAGGTGCGCCGCAGCCCCGGATACCAGCCGCAACGGCAGGTCTCGATACTCGGTGAGGTCGCTTTCCCGGGCGGATATACCCTGATACGCAAAAATGAACGCCTCTCGGACCTCATTGAACGCGCCGGAGGCATAACCAACGATGCCTATGTCCGCGGAGGACGGTTGATCCGCCGGATGACCGATGAGGAGCGTGCCGTGCGTGATGCCGTATTGCGCACTGTGACACAAAATCAGGAGTCCGATTCTGTGGCGGTCGGCAAATTGAACCTGAGCGATTTTTACAGCGTCGGAATAGAACTCGACAAGGCGCTTGCAAACCCCGGATCGGATTACGATGTGGTATTGCGAGAGGGCGATCGCCTCGTTGTGCCGGAGCATGTAAGTACGGTGCGTATACAAGGCGAAGTCATGTATCCGAATACTGTTGTATACATCGAGGGACAACCGCTTAAGTACTATATTTCGCAGGCCGGCGGATACGGACAACGGGCAAAACGCAACCGGGCATATGTGGTTTACATGAACGGTACCGTCGCCCGTGTGAAGGCTAATGTCATAATCGAACCGGGTTGCGAGATCATCGTTCCGAGCAAGCGGGCCCGCGAAAAGTTGAGCATCGGCGAAATTATGGGGCTTACGACATCGGCAGCCTCGGTTGGTACGATGGCTGCTACGATTGCCAATCTGTTTAAGTAGTGGAAAATATGGAAGAAAAGATAGAACAGACAGACAAGGAACAGGAGATAGATCTTCTGGATCTTGTGCGGAAACTGTGGAACGGTCGCAAATTGATCCTCAAGTGGTGCGTCGTGGGTATTGTCGTGGGGTTGATCATCGGATTCAGTATCCCGAAAGAGTACACGACTGTCGTCAAACTCTCTCCGGAGCTGCAGGGATCGAAAGGCGCCAGCGGCGGATTCAGTGCCTTGGCCTCGATGGTGAACATCAATCTCAACAGCGCCAATTCGGGTGATGCGGTATATCCGGAACTCTATCCCGATATAGTCTCCTCGATCCCGTTCACGACCGACCTGTTCGATGTTCAGGTTGTGGACAGCAGGAAGCAGGATTCGACAACCGTCTATGATTATGTCCTCAACCGTACCAGGGTACCTTGGTGGAGTTCGGTGCTGAGTTTCCCGGGGAAGGCCATAGGTTGGACCATATCGCTGTTTAAAAAGGATGAAGGACCGGTCAGCGAGGACTCCCTCAATACGTTCCACCTGACTAAAGACGAAATGGCTGCAGTGAAAGCTCTGAATGGCCGGGTAATGTGCTCTGTAGACAGCAAATCGTCGGTGGTCACCCTTTCCGTTACGATGCAGGATCCGGTAATTTCGGCATTGCTGACGGATACGGTGATGAATAATCTGCAGCAGTATATAACTGATTATCGGACCAATAAGGCTCGGAATGATTTGGAATATACCCAGATGCTGTTCGATGAGGCGCGTTCGAACTATTATAAGGCGCAGCAGGCCTATGCGCGCTACATGGATCAGAACCAGAATATCGTATTGCGCTCGGTGCGGACGGAGCAGGAGAGGTTGCAGAATGAGATGAATCTGTCGTTCAGTCTGTATAATCAGATGGCCCAACAGCTTCAGCTTGCCAAGGCCAAAGTGCAGGAGAGTACTCCTGTTTATGCAGTCATCCAACCGGCTACGGTCCCGATCAAGGCGTCGAAACCTTCAAAAATGACCATACTTATCGGTTTTATCTTTTTGTCGGTTGTTGTTGCTTCGGGATGGATATTGTTCGGTCGGGAGTTCTTTGAAAAGTTCAGGAAAACATCAGAAATACATTAAAGATTTAAATATAAAATATTATGAAAGCTTGTTTTATGGGGTTGGGCTATATAGGCCTTCCGACAGCTATTATTGCTGCCAAACACGGAGTTAAGGTGACAGGAGTGGATATCAACCCGGAAGTTGTAGCAATGACCAATCAGGGGCATCTGCATATAATTGAACCGGGTATGGAAGAGATGTTGCAGGATGTGGTTAAGTCCGGAGCCCTGCATGCGTCGACAACACCGGAAGTTTGTGATGCCTATTTTATGGTTGTTCCTACGCCGTTCAAGGGGAATCATGAACCGGATATCTCATATGTCGAGGCTGCTACACGAGCCGTTATACCTTATCTCAAGGAGGGAGATCTTTATGTTATCGAATCGACTTCTCCTGTGGGTACGACCGACAAGATGTGTGATTTGATCTTCACGGAGCGTCCGGAACTGAAAGACAAAATCTATATAGCATATTGTCCTGAACGGGTATTGCCGGGTAATGTGATATACGAATTGGTTCACAATGATCGAGTGATCGGAGGTATGAATGAGGAGTCGACAACCAAAGCGATCGAATTTTACAGCCAGTTCGTGCAGGGAACGCTCCACAGGACCAACTGCAAGACGGCCGAGATGTGCAAACTGACCGAGAATTCGAGTCGTGATGTCCAGATAGCTTTTGCCAATGAGTTGTCGTTGATCTGCGACAAGGCGGGTATCAATGTTTGGGAGTTGATCAGTTTGGCCAACAAGCATCCTCGTGTGAATATTCTTCAACCGGGTTGTGGAGTTGGCGGCCATTGTATAGCCGTTGATCCATATTTTATTACAGCCGATTTCCCGGTAGAATCACAGTTGATCGCCAAAGCACGTGAAATAAATAATTATAAGTCTTTCTGGTGTGCGGAGAAGATTCAGAATGCCATGTTGAAATTCGAACTTGAGCATCATCGCAAGCCTTGCGTAGCTATGATGGGGCTGGCATTCAAGCCGAATATCGACGATCTGCGCGAATCACCGGCCAAATACATTACGACCAAGGTTATGCAGAGCTGCAATAATGCTAATATATTGGTAGTAGAGCCGAATGTCAAGGAGCATAAAGTGTTTAAATTGACGGATTACAAGGAGGCGTATGAGAAAGCTGATATAGTAGCGTTCTTGACGGCTCATGATCCGTTCAAGAGTCTTCCGTACCGGACCGACAAGGTAATTCTTGATTTCTGCGGAATATATAAGAAATAAAGCATATCATAAAATAATTGACAAAATCTTTATAGCCACAAGTATAGTCAAATAAGAGATGGCAGTAAATCAGTTGAAGGCAGGAGCAGTACTGTCGTATGTGCTTATAGGGCTTAATGTCCTTATAGGTCTTTTATATACTCCATTCCTTCTGAGGATGCTGGGACAGTCTGAATATGGTCTGTATTCATTGGCTGCATCTGTCATTGCTTATTTGACTGTACTTGATTTGGGCTTTGGGAATGCCATTATCCGCTATACGGCCAAGTTTCGGGCAGAAGGGAAAACAGAAGAACAGTATGAAATGTTCGGAATGTTTTTCATTTTATATCTGGGCATCAGTGTAATTGCTTTTATAATAGCATTGACTGTAGCATTTAATGCGGATGCTATTTTTTCTGCAAGAATGTCTGTGCAGGAGGTTGATAAAATGAGAATAATTCTCATTTTAATGGCTTTTAATTTGGCGTTTACCTTTCCGATGAGCATATGGGGCTCAATAATTACAGCATACGAGAATTTTGTATTTCAGAAAATCATCAACATTATTAGAACATTACTAAATCCACTAGTAATGATCGTCTTGTTGATGATGGGGTACAAGGCGGTGGCTTTGGTGGTTGTTACAACATGTTTTAATGTGGCAACACTTGTTATTCATTGTATTTATTGTCGACGTCGTCTGAAAATAAAGTTACGTTTCAAACGCTTTAATTGGAGCTTCCTGAAAGAGGTATCTGTATATTCATTTTGGGTATTTCTTAATGCGGTAACAGATCAGATATATTGGAGTACAGGGCAGATGATTCTTGGAATATTTCAGGGAGCTGTTCCAGTGGCTATTTATGCCGTAGCAATACAACTGAAAAACATGTATTATATGTTTTCTACAGCTATAGGTTCTGTTTTTCTCCCCAGAATTACCGCTATGGTTACGAAAGGAGCCTCCGAACAAGAGGTGTCCGATCTGTTTATTAGAACAGGTCGTGTGCAATATATTATAATGGCATATATTCTGACCGGTTTTATTGTTTTAGGCCGTCCATTTGTACGTCTTTGGGCTGGAGTCAATTATGACCAATCTTATACTATTGCATTACTCTTTTTTATAACAACATTTGTCCCACTAATCCAGAATCTTGGAATAAGCATACTAATGGCGCGTAATGAATTGAAGTTTCGCTCAATTTTGATTGTATGTGCTTCCGTAGCCAGTCTTTTGATAGCTATACCATTCTCGATATGGTGGGGAGCAATCGGTTGTGCTATTGCCACGTCATTGGCAATAATTTTTGCATACGGGGTTGGACTCAATATATATTATAAGATCAAGATACATCTTGATATAAAACGGTTCTGGCGAGAAATCGGGCATATGTCGATAATCCCAATATGTATTATTTGTATTGGTGTGTTTATTGTGCGATTTGTCAATATTGACAATTTCGGAGCATTGGTTGTTGCTATAATTGTTTTGTCTATAGTTTACGTGCCCTTATTCTATAGATTCGCAATGAACGCTTACGAGCGTAGTTTATTAATAAATATTATGAAAAAGGTTTCTCATAGTTGTGGTTTTTGATATGAAACGAGTATTATTGTTAGGCGGAACAGGTGCTATGGGAAAGTATCTGGCAAATATTCTGGTTGAACAAAATTACGAAGTGTATATAACAACAAGAAAGAAAAGACAAGCAGATAATATTCATTATTATGAGGGTAATGCTCATGATATAGAGTTCATAGGTGGGATCTTGTCTAAGAATCATTGGGATGCGATCGTTGATTTTATGGTTTATGGCACAGCAGAGTTTTCTAATAGGTTTAGCTTATATTTGGAAGCTACGGATCAATATGTCTATATAAGTTCTGCCCGTGTATTTGCAAATGTCGATTCTCGTATAACGGAACGCTCTCCACGATTACTGGATGTCTCTACAGATAAAAAGTATCTATTAACTGATGAGTATGCACTGACAAAAGCTCGTCAAGAGGATCTATTGAGAAACTCATACTATAAAAACTGGACTATTGTGAGGCCTTATATTACATTTAGTGAGGATAGATTACAATTAGGGGTATATGAAAAAGAGAGTTGGTTGTATCGAGCTTTGAGCGGTCGTCCAATAATATTTTCTAAAGATATTGCTCAACATTATACGACAATGACTTATGGGAAAGATGTAGCTTTGGGTATAGCGGGTCTAATTGGCAATAGCCGTGCAATTGGAGAAGATTTTAATATAATGACCAATGAAACTCATACGTGGAGTGAGATATTAGCTCTTTATATAGATGTGCTTGCAAAAAAAACAGGGACTATTCCCAAGGTGTGTTATACGGAGCATGCTGTTAATTTACGGTTTAATACATTGAAGTATCAGGTGAAATATTGCAGGTTGTTTGATCGGTGTTTTGATAATACTAAATTAATGCAGACAGTTCCCGCATTGCGATTTAGTTCTACACTTGATACGCTTCAGAGGTGTTTGGAGCAGTTTATTGAGAGGGGATGTTTTAGTGGATCAACACGGGTGCTTAATCAGGCAATTCTGGACAAAGTGTCAGGAGAATATATCCCGCCCAAAGATATACATGGTATTAGACGCCGGATAGGGTATATTGTTTACAGGTGTTTACCTTGGTTTATACTAAAAAGAGTCGTTTATAAATAAGAAATATAATATAGAATGGAATATACATATGGAAGGTAAATATTATACAATAGAGCGTAGTATACAGTTGCTGATTTCGTTACTCAAACAACACAATATAAAAAAGATTATAGCATCTCCCGGAACGACTAATATATCATTGGTCGCCAGTCTGCAGCAAGATAGCTTCTTTGAGATGTATTCTTGTGTTGATGAGCGTAGTGCTACATACATGGCATGTGGTTTGGCCGCCGAATCCGGAGAGCCAGTTGTCTTGACATGTACCGGTGCTACAGCTTCTCGAAACTATGTCTCAGGATTGACAGAGGCTTTTTATCGCAAATTGCCTATATTGGCGGTAACGGGTACTCAAGACATAAACAATATCGGACATCATATACCTCAAGTGATAGACCGTAGTTCAATACAGAATGATATCGCATTATTGAGTGAATATATTCCAGTTACACGGGATACAAATGATGAATGGAGTAATACGGTAAAGATTAATCGGGCACTGTTGGAGTTACATCATAGGGGAGGGGGACCTGTACATCTGAATCTGGCTACAACATATAGCCGTGATTTTTCAGTTAAAGAATTGCCATTGGCTCGTATGATAAATAGAGTGTGTCCGTCAGATGAGTTCCCACAAATGCCACAAGGTAAAATAGCGGTGTTTATTGGAGCTCATGTACGGTTTTCAAAAATGGAGACTTCTTTATTAGATGATTTCTGTGCGACACATGATGCTGTGGTTCTGTGTGATCATACGAGTGGCTATAATGGTAAATATAAAGTGCTTATTCCGATTTTATCATCTCAGGATAAGGCAACAACGAATTTGCTTGATATGGATCTATTAATTCATATAGGTGAAGTATCTGGTGGATATATTGCGATACGGCCACGTAATGTATGGCGCGTTAGCCTCGATGGGGAATTGAGAGATGCGTATCGTAAGTTAACTTATGTATTCGAAATGTCGGAATCTTGTTTTTTTGCACATTATATTGACAAGAATATCGTGGCGAAGGATTCATATTTGAAAATGTGCCATGAGGAACTAAAAGCTATCCGAGCGAAAATACCAGATTCTATACCGTTTTCGAATGTATGGATTGCATCACAGACGGCTCATCGGTTGCCTCATGGATGTGTTTTACATTTAGGTATTTTAAACACATTACGTGCCTGGAATTATTTTGAGACACCTGATGATGTTTATGGGTATTCTGACACGGGCGGTTTTGGAATTGACGGATGTGTTTCGGCTTTGATAGGGGCATCATTGGCGCATCCTGACCGTCTTTATTTAGGTGTAGTAGGGGATTTGGCATTCTTCTATGACATGAATGTTATCGCCAATCGACATGTGGGACGGAATGTTCGAATTATGGTGATAAACAATGGACGGGGAACAGAATTCCGTAATTATATGCATGCAGGGGCTGCATTTGGTGACGAAGCAGACTGTTTTATTGCAGCGGCGGGTCACTTCGGTAATAAATCTCAGGTACTGGTCAAACATTATGCAGAAGATCTTGGTTTTGAATATCTGACCGCAAGCACAAAAGGTGAATATTTACAAGCTGTAGAACGTTTTGTCTGTACAGATATGACTGATCGGCCGATACTTTTTGAGGTCTTTACGGATAGCAAGAATGAGAGTGAAGCTATAAGAATCATGAATAATCTCAATTATTCTTTTGCAACGGTATTCAAGAAAACAACGAAAACGATATTGGGAGAGTCTGGTAAGAAAATAGTAAAAAAAATCTTAAATAAAGATTGAGGGAAGTCATGAAGATTTGTATCTTGACACAACCCTTGGGGCATAATTATGGAGGACTACTTCAGGCTTATGCTTTGCAGGTTGTGTTGAAACGGATGGGGCATGAGGTATGGACTGAAGATAGAAGAGACAACAGACTGCAAATTAGCTTGAAACTTAAGAAGGCAATAAGACAGGTCTTATCTATTTTATTCAGTCGAGTCTCAGATCGGTTCCGGAAAGTTTATTATCCGACACAAAAAGAGCGAAATATTATACAGCAACATACGGATAGTTTTATAAGACAATATTTAACGATTACTGAACCGATCTTTTCAGCCGATAAGAAACAGCTTTTGCATTACGGATTTGAGGCGTACGTTGTTGGAAGTGACCAAGTTTGGCGTCCGATGTATTCACCGTGTTTGACCAATTATTTCTTGGATTTTACAAAAAACGATACTGTTAAGCGAATCGCATATGCGGCATCGTTTGGGACAGACGAATGGGAGTATACAAAGAGGCAGACGGAGATATGTTCTCGTTTGGTGCAGCGATTTGATGCCGTGTCAGTCAGAGAGGAGTCAGGAGTCGGGCTGTGTGAGAAGTATCTTCATGTGAATGCATCTCACGTACTGGATCCGACGCTTCTTTTAGACATGGATGATTACATGCATCTTATTGATAATGAGCAGATGAGGCTGGATGGGTCAGGGGGAGTGTATACATATATATTGGATGCCAACTCTGAGAAGACAAAGATAATTAATTCTGTATCCAGAAACTTAGATTTAGCGCCGTTTACTGTCATGCCTCAAAAGAATTTTTATCAGGCAGGGCCTGAACTGATCGATCAATGTGTCTATGCTCCAGTATCTATGTGGTTGCAGGGCTTTAAAGATGCTAAATTTGTTGTGACAGACTCATTCCATGGAACAGTATTTTCGATTATGTTTAATAAACCTTTTATTGTTATTGCAAATAAAAGTAGAGGTTTAAGTCGTTTTACGTCATTGCTGAAAATGGTGGGATTGGAAAACAGACTTCTGTTTTCCGCATCAGAGCTTACAGATGAGTTGATTAAGTCAACTATTGATTTTAGTGCGGTAAAGGCATCTATTGCTTCAGAACGGATACAATCGATAGAGTTTTTATCCAAATATTTAAAAATGAATTGATGTGATAACTCCCGATGTATCAGTAATAGTTCCAGTCTATAAAGCGGAGGCTTATATATGCCGATGTGTCGATAGCTTATTATCTCAAACATGTCAAAATTTTGAGGTGTTGTTGATAGATGACGGCAGTCCTGATCGTAGTGGAGTAATATGTGATGGTTATGCACGGCAGGACTCCCGAATACGGGTTATTCATAAACCTAATGGGGGAGTAAGTTCAGCCCGGCAATGCGGCTTGGATCATGCTTTGGGTGAGTATGTTATTCATGCAGACCCGGATGATTGGGTGGAGTCCTCTATGCTTGAGGAGTTATATGCACAGGCTAAGCGAAATAATGCCGATATGGTACTGTGCGATTTCTTTGTTAATACTAATGATAGACAGATCTATAGTAAACAACAACCATCAGCTCTGGATCATTCTACTGTACAATTAGAATTGTTTAAACATTTGCATGGCAGTTGTTGTAATAAACTAATTAGACGTTCTTGTTATTCGCAATATAATGTACGCTTCCCGGAAGAATTATCATTTTGTGAGGATCTGTATGTGAATACATCTCTCTTGAGGTATCCTATAAAGATTAGCTATTTGCCAAAGGCTTTTTATCATTATGATAGAATAATCAACTCCAATTCTATTGTTAAGTCATATTCTTTACAAGATTTTGAATATATGGAGATGTTATGGCAGAAGTTTCAAGAATTGACAACTGGTGAGAGATGTTATAATGCGTGTCAAGATTCAATGTCAGCATTAGTCGTATTGCGCGCTTTTTATGGACACTTCTTTGATTCGAGAAGTTTTAAGCATTATTGTAAAAAATATCGGCAAGGGATGCTTCGCAGTGGTCAACCGCAATGGTTGAAGACCCTGTTGAACATATCTTGTTTAGGTGGCTATAATTTCGCGTATGCAGTTTATAGGTATGCCCAACATTTGTATCATTTGAAATCCAGGTAGGACGGATTGATAATATGTTATATATACAATCGCTCATTGTTTATTTGACATTGTTGATAGGGATGACAGCTACATCGCAGTTTGCGATAGATCAGCGGAAGCCAGGTTTATTTTTATTTCCTGTACTGTTATTCTCGATCGCTTTTGGATTGAGATATGGAGTTGGGATTGATTTTTACGCATATTTAAAAAGTTTCTCAGCTTCATACGAAGAATTAGAGTCGTATTATGAACCAGGTTTAGTTTGTATTATTAAGTTGTGTCGGAATTTCGGATTAGGCTCTAATACCTTCTTCTTTTTATTAGCCTTTATACAGATTTTATTTTTGTATTTATCTTTCAGAGACAATATCGCACCAGCCGTTTTCTTACCTTCTTCTTTGATACTTACAGGAATTGCCATGGCTGGATATATGAATAATATTCGACAGACAATAGCCCTGTGTATTTTTGCTTTTGCAGTACATTATATCTCGAACAGAAGATTCTTATTATATATATTGTTTATCGCCTTGGCGTTTCTGTTTCATAAATCAGCGGTTATTTTGCTCCCTTTATATTTTATATGGGCTAAAAAAGACTCATATTTTCATAGTATACCATGGCAGATTATATTGGCCACTGTAGCGTTTATGCTGGCATTGATAATTGATCTACCCTCAATACTCAATGCTTTTTCTGGCTTGTTGGAAGTTATGGGATATGCAAGATATCTTGATAGTGATAGAATAGCCGGAGATGCAGCTATTGGAGTGGGGTATATAATGACAATTGTACTATATATTATTATCATCGTATATAGTAAAAGAATGAAGCAATTCTATGCAAGCCGGACATTCAATATCATGTATGATCTGTTTTATATCGGGGTTTTATGCGAGTTTTTATTTCGAGGGAGTATGATGTTGAATCGTATTACATATTATTTCAATGGATTTAAAACGCTCTTCATAGCGTTTATTTTATATTTCTTATATAAGAATAGAAAGCAAGATCGTATGATATTTTATAGCTATATAATTATTTGGGTTATATTGATAATCACTTTTATTAGATGTATGGTATTGTCCGAGAGCAATACGATGCAATTTGTTTTTTCATTTCAAAAAGATTTATATCAGATTAAACAGATGCAATTTAACAATGTTTTCTGAGAAGGATATCTATGAAATAATCGTTGTAACTCGAGCAATTAATTATGATACCTAAGATAATTCATTATTGTTGGTTTGGACGTAATCCGTTACCCCCACTGGCGAGAAAATGTATCGATTCATGGCGGAAATATTTACCGGATTATGAGATAAAAGAGTGGAATGAGTCCAATTTTGACGTGAATATTATTCCATATACTCGAGATGCATATGCGGCAAGAAAATATGCATTTGTATCGGATTATGCTCGTTTTAAGATACTGTATGAATATGGAGGGCTGTATTTTGATACGGATGTAGAGCTAGTGCGTCCAATTGATGACATTATTCAATGTGGCCCGTTTATGGGTGTTGAGAGTCCTGGTAGAGGCAATCAGGTGCCAACGGTAGCGCCCGGATTGGGATTGGGGGCCACCCCTGGATTGCAGATATATAAACAATTGCTGGATATGTATGAAAATATGCATTTCAGTGCAACAAATATGGTCACGATTGTTAAGTATACTACTGATCTGCTTGCAAAATATGGATTGTGTGCAACCGATAATATTCAAACATGTGCCGGCATATATATTTATCCCAAAGAGTATTTCTGTCCACTGTTTGGCCGATATATTCATTTTACGAAGAATACACGGAGTATTCATCATTATATGAGTTCCTGGAAGAAGTATGGTTTCCGAAAAAAATGTGTCATGGTTGTTCATAGTGTTGTAATATTTATTCAGAAGGTACGGATTGCATTACTGGGTTAGACTTCGAACTTATGAAAAGAGAACAATTGTGTATAATTGGCAGTTTGCCAGAAACGGCTGGTATAGGAGGTGTCACACGGCACGTAGAAAGGCTGTTGCAGGCTTTGGATAATCGAGGCATTCAGTATTTTTTTGTAGACTACAAGAAGGAGTCTGTAAGGTATATTCTTGGTATTATAGCTCGTTCAAAGGTTATCCATTTGCATTGCTCCAACAAAAAGTTTCAGTTTTTGTGTATCCTATGGGGGCTGATGTGTCGTACAAAGACAATATTTACGATCCATAGCGACTTCAAGAATAATAAGTTCCTGAATAAGCTTTTTCTGTATGGTTCGGTCTTTTTAGCCTCGTGCCCCATAGCGATCAACATACGCAGTTATGATATATGTAAAAAAATAAATTCTAAAACTGTCCTGATATCCGCATTTATTCCCCCTGTAACCCAAGAGAGCCTGGATACTCATACAGAAACATTGTTGAGCCGGATGGATCAAAACAGAATTAAGGTTTCGACTAATGCGTATAATATATCATATGATAATAAAGGGGATGAAGTTTACGGGATCGAATTTTTGATAGAGTTTTTTACCAAACAGTCTCAACGATATAACCTGGTTATATCGGATCCTTCCGGCAATTACCGTAAACGGTATCCTGGGACATATGATAATGTATACTTTATTGATTATCCGCATAACTATTTTGAACTATTGAAACATATGGATATTTTTATCCGGGATACTTCTACTGACGGCGATTCGATTTCAGTGAAAGAGGCTTTATTTTTAGGCATAGATGTGTTGTGTACTGACGTGGTAGATCGTCCTGATGGAACCATTCTATTTAAATATAATGATGAACAAAGTTTGATGCGGGCGTTAAGTAGTGTTGGTAAAGGCAGCCATTCGATAAATAAATGTGAACATGTAACATGTGATGCCGTGGCACAGATAGTAGGTATATATTCATATTTTCTGAAATAATATGGAAGCTCAGATATCACGTACAAATAATTTTGACTTGATCAGACTGTTTGCGGCCTTGCAGGTCCTTGTTGGTCATGTATTTGTTCATCTCAAAGTAGACGGATATAGTACGTTCTTGACAATTGAAGGTTACTTCCCTGGTGTTTTGATGTTTTTTACGATAAGCGGTTTCTTAATTACGTATTCTTTGGATAGAAATCGAGATAACATAAAAAAATATTTTGTAAATCGATTTCTGCGGATATATCCTGCTTTGTGGTGTTGTGTGGGCATTACGCTGATTATAATGTGTTTACAAGAATGGGGGGGGGTAAATCCCTGGGATATAATTAAATGGCTGTTGGCGCAGTTGACGTTTTTTCAGTTTTATACTCCGGACTCATTGAGAATATGGGGTGTTGGAACTCCCAATGGTAGTTTATGGACCATTCCCGTCGAAATACAATTTTATGCCATATTGCCATTGTTATTTATATTGTATTTTAAATATAGAAGGAAGTATGTCCTATACCTATTGTTTTTGTTCTCTTTAATTTTTAATGTGTTTTTGTTCGATAAAGACAATACAATTACAGAAAAATTATTGCGTAACACGTGTTTGCCATACTTGTATAATTTTCTGATAGGAAGTATTCTTTACTTGAATTGGAATAAGATTAGGCGATATTTAGAAGGCAAGTTTCTTATATGGTTAATCTTGTTTATGGCATTCTGTTGTGGTATGGATGCACATCCGAGCTATTATTTCCATTCGGTTGCTGATTTTATATCAAACATATTATTGAGTTTAATGACGATTGCGGCGGCTTTTACTTTACCACATTGTGGGAAAGTATTACATGGTTATGATCTGTCATATGGAATTTATATCTATCATATGGTGGTCGTAAATTTTTTCGTATCGAACGGCTGGCTGTATCGTGTCGAATATGTATTATTGGTGGCGTTAATAACCTTGATATTGAGCATATTGTCTTGGCGTCTGATAGAAAAAAGAGCATTAGCATTAAAAAATAGATTATGAAGCAAATTATTCAGGATCTCAAAAGTGGAGCGACGATTCTTGAGGAGGTGCCTGTCCCTCAAGTAAAATCCGGATATGTATTGATACAGACAACCCGGACACTTGTATCGCTGGGAACAGAACGTATGTTGGTTGAATTCGGCAAGGCGAATTTAATTGATAAGGCTCGTCAGCAGCCAGATCGGGTGAAACAGGTTCTCGATAAAATCAAGACGGATGGTTTGCAACCAACTCTTGAGGCTGTATTTAATAAATTGGGACAGCCGCTTCCGTTGGGATATTGTAATGTGGGTAAAGTAGTGGCTGTTGGTAAAGGCGTAAATGAATTCCGTGTAGGGGATCGAGTCGCATCTAATGGTAATCATGCCGAGTATGTATGTGTACCTAAGAATCTTGTTGCCCGTATACCGGATAATGTTACCGACGAAGAAGCCACGTTTACGGTAATCGGCTCTATTGGATTGGAAGGTATCAGATTGTTAAAGCCGGAGTTTGGAGAGACGATTGTAGTAGTGGGGTTGGGATTAATCGGTTTGGTGACAGCACAACTGTTGAAGTCGAATGGTTGTAATGTTATAGGCGTTGATTTTGATCAGCAAAAGATAGATCTTGCCATTTCGAAGGGCATTGTCGCGATCAATGCCGGCAAGGGGGTTGATCCTGTCCAGTTTGTAGAAGAACAAACTAATGGTATTGGAGCAGATGGAGTTATCATAACCGCATCATCTAAATCGGATGATGTGATTCATCAGGCGTGTGAGATGTCACGAAAACGCGGCCGTATCATATTGGTTGGTGTTATAGGAATGAATATGCGTAGGGATGATTTCTACAAGAAAGAGCTTTCATTCCAGGTATCATGCTCATATGGAGCGGGACGTTATGATGAGGAGTATGAAAATAAAGGTCATGATTACCCGTTGGCATATGTCCGCTGGACCGAGAAACGTAACTTTGAGACCATCCTTAATTCCATATCGACAGGTCGCCTGGATGTTGTTGCATTGATTACTGAGGAAGTCGATCTGGCTGATTATGAGGCAATATACGGAGATATGCGTAAGCGGGGATCAATAGCATCTATTTTAAGATTCCCTGAACAAACGTCCATAGAGAGGGTAGTCGAGGTACAAGGCAATCGATTCAGCCCAGGTAAAGGAAAAATAGGAATTATCGGAGCTGGGAATTATACATCGAGTATGGTGGTACCGTGCCTTATGAAAGCGCATGCATCTATTAAGTATATCGCCAGTGCCCAGGGGCTTAATGCCAAAATATTGGCTAAAAAGGCTGGGGCGGAACTTGCAACTTCAGATTATACTGAGATTTTGAAGGACAAGGATGTAGACTTGGTGATTATTACAACCCGTCATAATTTACATGCAAAAATGACGACAGAGGCTTTACAGGCTGGGAAAAATGTATTTGTGGAGAAACCGTTATGCCTGAATGAAGGGGAGCTGGAGTCCATTATCTCCAGCTATAATAATGCGCCTGCCGGAACGACATTGACCGTAGGCTTCAATCGTCGTTTTTCGCCGTATGCCGTTAAATTGAAGCAGATGTGTGGACAGGGGCCAAAGAATATTGTGGCTACCATGAATGCTGGATTTATTCCACCCGAGATGTGGGTACATGATCTTGAGATCGGTGGCGGCCGTATTATCGGAGAAGCTTGCCATTTTATAGATTTATGCTCATATATTGCTGGCAGCAGAGTGATTTCGGTATGCATGAACGCTTTGGGAGAGACGCCGGAAGAGAATACAGATAATGCGTCCATATTACTGAAATATGAGAATGGCTCAAATGCAGTGATTAACTATTTTGCCAATGGATCTAAATCATATGCCAAGGAGCGCATTGAGGTGTATGCCCAGCAGAAAGTGTTTGTGATTGATAATTGGCGGAAACTTGAAGGTTACGGAGTTAAAGGTTTCTCAAAGAAAAGCGGAACTTTGGATAAGGGCCAAAAGGACATGTTTGCACAGTTGAATGAACGCATCATTAATGGCGGAGAGTCGTTAATATCGTTTGATAGCATTGTTAACACTACGCGAGCATCCTTTGCTGCTATCAGATCTTTGAAGGAACGTAAGTGGATTGATGTTGAATAATGGATCTCTCACTCTTAATACCTACTATCTGGCATCTTAAGCCCAAACAGGTTTTTTATCAGATATATTATCGTCTGCATAGAGCCGGTTATAGGCATCTGGCGGCTCCTCAATCTGCCGCACGATTAAGTCTGCAGGAGTATATCCCGAAGCCAGTTTGTGTATTGAATGGGGCATTTTCATTTCTGAATCTGACCGGCCATTTTTCAACATGGAATGACACATCCCGCGGTATGTTATGGGCATACAATCTTAATTATATGGATTGGCTCAATCAAGCAGATTTGTCATCGGCGGAATGTGATAAATGGATTGATAGGTTTATTTATGAATTACCAGATAATCGAGTCGGACTTGATCCATATCCTGTTGCCCTTAGGGGGATCAACTGGATAAAATATATTTCGAGGAGTTCTGATAATATATCGAGCTCCCAATTGCGGGTATGGAATGATTCATTGTATTCACAATATCGATTGCTGCTGCACAGACTCGAATATCATTTGTTGGGAAACCATCTGTTGGAGGATGCTTATTCGCTGTACATTGCATCTGTATATTTTTGTGATCGGGCTATGTATGCCAAGTCAACTCGATTGTTGCGCAATGAACTGAATGAGCAGATACTGTCTGATGGAGCACATTTTGAGCAGTCTCCAATGTATCATTGTATACTGCTTGACCGGTTGTTGGATTGCTGTAATGCTTCGTTCAATAATATGAGGTTTGACGGGCAGGAGAGTTTTAACGTTTTTTTGCGTTCAAAAGCCTCTCTGATGCTGGGCCATTTGAAACAACTTGTCTATAAGGATTACAGTATTCCTTTATTGAATGATTCAGCTGTGGGAGTGGCTCCGACTGCAGGACAATTATTTGCTTATGCCGACCGCTTGGGAATAGAGCCAAGATCTCTTCCCATGGGAGAGTGTGGTTATCGCAAATTTACCAATAGGACAATGGAGGCGATTGTTGATGTTGGCAATATTGTAGCGTCATATCAGCCGGGGCATTCTCATGCCGATACATTCAATTATGAACTGCGTATATCCGGACGGCCATACATTATTGATTCGGGAATATCGACGTATGATAAAAATCAACGACGGCAATTTGAACGTGGTACTATGGCACATAATACTGTTGTGGTTGATGGCCAGAACTCCAGTGCGGTTTGGGGCGGTTTCAGGGTGGGTAAACGCGCTAAAGTTGCAGTGCTTGATGAGAATGAGCACGGTGTTATAGCCGAGCATGATGGATTTGGGAAGAAACGCAAGCACCGAAGAGAGTTTGTTATAGGTGACAACTCATTAGAGGTGAAGGATACAATATCGTTCTCGGGTGAGGCGATCAGTTATATCCATTTTGCTTCAGGGGTTGAGATCATGGATTATGACAATATGAAAATTGTCACCGATGAAGCTTGTATTAAGATTGAAGGCGCTCATCGTGTGGAGATAACTCAAGCAAAGGCATCATCGGAATATAATCGTTTTTCAGAGATATTTGTGGCGGCCATATATTTTTCGCGACATATGAAGTATAAAATATTGACATCGATATGAATATATTGTTTCTGACCGATAATTTTCCTCCTGAAGTTAATGCACCGGCGTCTCGTACATATGACCATGTTCGAGAGTGGCATAGTAAGGGACATGATATAACAGTAATAACATGTGCACCTAATTTCCCTAAAGGGAAAGTCTATGACGGGTATAAAAACCGGCTGTATCAGACTGAATATATGGATGGGATTAGGGTGATTAGAGTGTGGTCGTATATAGCCGAGAACAAGGGCTTTATTAAGCGCACGCTCGATTATATCAGTTATTCGGTAACAGCCTTCTTCGCAGGTTTGTTTCAAAAAACGGATGTTATTATAGCAACATCGCCGCAGTTTTTTACGGCTTTGTGCGGCCGGACATTATCCTTCTGGAAACGACGCCCCTGGATAATGGAGGTGCGAGACTTGTGGCCGGAGTCGATCAAAACCGTAGGAGCAATGAAGGATAATATGTTTATTCGTTATTTCGAATGGGAGGAGATGCGTTGCTACCGATCGGCCAGAAAGATTATTGTGGTTACGGATTCCTTTAAACGGACATTGATCTCTCGAGGGGTTCCGGCGGATAAGATAGCGGTTGTCAAGAATGGAGCTAATCGTGATCTCTTCAAACCTATTCCGAAGGATACGGCATTGATTGAGAAGTTGGGGTTGGAAGGTAAAAAGATTATAGGTTATATCGGGACACATGGGATGGCTCATAAACTTGATTTTATTTTACAGTGTGCAAGCCACATGCAGGGTACAAATAATTATCATTTTCTTTTTATTGGGTCAGGAGCCGAGAAGCAACATCTTGTGAACTTAAAAGAGGAATTGCATCTTACCAATGTAACAATGTTGGATTCTGTTCCTAAGTCAGAGGTTAGCAGGTATATATCTATTTTGGACCTGGCTCTTATCAACTTAAAAAAATCTCCATTGTTTAAGACGGTTATACCATCTAAAATTTTCGAGAATGCAGGTATGGAGATCCCAATTATCATGGGGGTTGAAGGTGAGGCTCAGGAGATAATAGAGAAATATGGAGCAGGATTGTGTTTTGAACCTGAGAATGAGTCAGACTTTGAGACAAAATTAGCCAAGCTATTGAATGATTCAAAGTTGTATGAAGCGTGCAAGGAGGGGTGTCGAAAACTCTCAATTGATTTCGATCGGCGAAAGTTGGCTGATGATATGTTGAAAATTATTGAAGGCTCAGTAAAAAAATAGATGGCGATGAAGAGAATCATGCTTGTTTTCGGGACACGGCCCGAAGCAATTAAAATGGCTCCGTTAGTGAAGGAGTTTCAGAAAAATACAAAGGATTTTCAGACAATTGTATGTGTGACAGGCCAGCACCGCGAAATGTTGGATCAGGTATTGAGTATTTTCGAAATTAAACCGGACTATGACCTGAATATAATGAAGCAGGGCCAGGATCTGTATGATGTTACGGCGCGCGTACTGACCGGTATGCGGGATGTGCTGAAAGAGGCTAATCCCGATATCGTACTCGTACACGGGGATACGACGACATCGACCGCTGCTGCTCTGGCCGCATTCTATCAGCAGATCCCTGTGGGACATGTCGAGGCCGGTTTGAGAACGCACAACATTTACAGCCCATGGCCTGAAGAGATGAATAGACAATTGACAGGCCGCATTGCGACCTATCATTTTGCCCCTACGCCGCTCAGCAAACAAAACCTGCTCATGGAGAATGTGGCCGAGGACCGGATTACGGTAACCGGAAATACGGTTATCGATGCGCTTTATATGGTTGTCGACAAGATCAAGCAGGATAAAGAGTTGGATGCCATGTTGGAACGGAGCCTGCGGGATGCCGGATATGATGTGGCGCGATTGAAGGACGGAAAGGCTCTGGTGCTGATTACGGGACACCGCCGTGAGAATTTCGGTGATGGATTTATTTCGATGTGCCGGGCAATAAAAGCCTTGACGGAAAAATATCCGGAGGTCGATTTTGTCTATCCGATGCACCTGAATCCCAATGTACGGCGTCCGATTCATGAAGTGTTCGGCGAGGACTTGTCGGGGTTGAAGAATATGTTCTTTATTGAGCCGCTGGAGTATCTTTCGTTTGTGTATCTGATGGAGAAGTCGACTCTTGTATTGACGGATAGCGGCGGTATTCAGGAGGAGGCTCCCGGATTGGGCAAACCTGTGCTGGTAATGCGGGATACTACGGAACGTCCTGAGGCGCTTGAGGCCGGAACGGTGAAATTAGTCGGGACGGATTACGACAGGATCGTATCTGAGGTATCGGCCTTGTTGGATGATTCGGCATATTATGATAGAATGAGCAAGGCGGTAAATCCGTATGGTGACGGGTTGGCCTGCAAGCGGATCGTTGATGTATTGCGTTCGGTCGAATGATCCAGTGAATGTGAACTCTTAATATAGAGTTGATTTTAGAATGTCGGGGATACTGAACAGGTGTTCCCGGCATTTTTTTGCGGCTGTGGGGAGTAATATCCAAAGAAAAAAGGCAGCCTATTCAAGCTGCCTTCGTGAGCGGAAAACGGGACTCGGACCCGCGACCTCAACCTTGGCAAGGTTGCGCTCTACCAACTGAGCTATTTCCGCAATTATCTCTTCTTGTCTTCTTGCTTACCCCCCCCCTGGTCTTACATTAACCAAGGCTTTCTGGCGGTTTGCGTGTGCAAAGATAAGTGCATTTTCTGAATTTCCAAAACCATGAAGAAAAAAATATTGCAATAATGCGTTTTTTTGTACTGCTACGGCCTTGGCAACCGGGTCGTGAGACAAGAATTGCGATAGATGCATGCCCGGATGCCGTTGTAAACCAGTGTGCTATAAACGAGAACTGTAAAAAAACGCTCGGAAAGGTATTTCTGTCGACCTTTTGACGTACCTTTGCGGTGTATTGTTGATCTATTGACGTATGACAAATCCTGGGAATGATACTCCTAAAGATCGGCTATGGACAAGAAACTATATATTCATATGCATAGCGAGTTTCTTGATGTCGTTTTCGTTTTTCATACTGGTCCCGACACTGCCGTTTTATCTGCGTGATACATTCGGTATTGGGCAGTCGATGGTCGGATTCGTTTTGTCATGCTATACGATCGCGGTGCTGAGCATACGTCCGTTTTCCGGCTTTCTGGCCGATACGTTCCCGCGCAAACGGGTGTATATCATAGCATACTGCCTGTTCGTCGCGACATTCTTCGGATATTTTGCCATAACGACTGTCCTGGCGCTGTTCATTGCACTGAGAATATTCCATGGATTTACATTCGGCTCATTGACAACGACCGGAAATACGCTGGCGATCGATGTGATGCCCTCTTCGCGCCGCGGCGAGGGTTTGGGATATTACGGCGTGATGGGAAATCTGGCGATGGCATTCGGGCCGATGGCCGGACTGTTCATCATCTCGTCGGGTAACTATCAGACATTGTTCTGGTGCTCGATTGCAGCCGGTACGACAGGCCTGATCTTTGCCTCGATGGTCCATGCCCCGAGAAGGCCGCCTGCATTGCAGCCAAACAAGGCCTTGTCGATCGACCGTTTCTTCCTGATCGAGGGTATCCCGGCATGCCTTTCGCTGTTCATGCTGGCCATCCCGTACGGTATGACGACATGTTACATGGCGTTGTATGCAACACAGTCGGGGCTGACTTCGAGTACGGGACTCTTCTTTACGGTGATGGCCGTGGGATTGATCTCCTCGCGCCTGAACTCCGGCAAACGTGTCGACTGCGGTCTGGTGACACAGACCATCCGTCGTGGAATAATCATAGCGTTCTTCGGTGTTCTGGCGGAACCAGCTCTCGGCACTGCTGCCGAATGGAGCATTACGGCCGGTTATGTTGTCTATTTCGTGGCGGCGCTGCTGATCGGTTACGGGTTCGGAACGATGTTCCCGGCCTTCAACACGCTGTTCATCAATCTGGCTCCGCACAGCCGTCGTGCAACGGCCAATGCAACCTACCTGACCGGTTGGGATGTGGGTATCGGTTGCGGAATGCTTCTGGGCGGATTTCTCTCGGAACACAGTTTTGCATTGTGCTACCTGACCGGAGCCGGGCTGGTCATAGTATCGTTGATACTGTTCATTACCTTTGTCACGCCTCACTTCGAGCGGCATAAACTGCGCTGACGCTCGGGCGGGGATATGAGGTATATATGATAAATACCACAAATTGAGAATTGATTATGAGTACGGCGCTTTATCATGACGTTATCTTCGGGCCGGTACATTCGCGGCGGCTCGGATTGTCGCTTGGAGTGAATCTTCTGCCCACGGAGTCGAAGCTCTGCAGTTTCGACTGCATCTACTGCGAGTGCGGCTGGAATGCGGAACATCGTGGCGCGGCGCGTTTCAACGACCGTGCGGATGTCCATCGTCTGCTGGGGATGAAACTGCGGGAGATGGTGTCGGCAGGAACGCCTCCGGATGTGATTACGTTTGCCGGCAACGGCGAGCCTACGATGCATCCCGAGTTCGAGGCGGTGATAGACGATACGATCTCATTGCGCGACGAGTTGTGTCCGTCGGCACGGATTTCGGTGCTGAGCAATGCGACGATGATAGATCGGGAGAGTGTCCGTCGGGCGCTGCTGCGGGTCGACAACAATATTCTCAAACTCGATTCGGCATTCGATGCTACGGTTCGACTGATGAATAATCCTCAGTCTCCATCGTACAGCGTAGAGCGTACGGTCGGGAACATGATGAAATTCGAGGGGCGGCTGATCGTTCAGACGATGTTCCTGCGCGGCACGATCGGCGGTGTTGCGATCGACAATACGGTTGAGGAGGAGGTTTCGGCGTGGCTCGATATACTGAAACGGGTTCGGCCGATGAAGGTGATGGCCTATACGATCGATCGTGATACTCCGGCGCAGACGCTCGAGAAGGTTTCGGTTGAGGAGTTGCGGCGCATAGCCGGGCGCGTCGAGAAACTTGGGATAGAGTGTTCGGTTGCGGGGTAGCCGAGTGATTGTCGTGATACGGGGGAGCGGTCGCCTTGTGCGTCGCTCCTCTTTTTTGTTTTTGGAGAGTGCGGATGACGGGGTGCTCTGCTCTTTTGTACTTGGAGGAAGCTGAGTATGGATGCCAATCGTTTTGGAGACCTGGAAGAAGCCGAGTATCGATGCTACTCTTTTTTTCTGGATGGAGCCCGATGACATGAACCCTCTTTTTGTATCTAAAGGAAGCGGGATGTGGTGCAGAACCGATATTTGACGGCCGTACAGCCGACAGCTATCGACTTCCGCCGATTAATGGTCATAGGGGGGCTGATGCCAGTCTTGGAGGCCTGCGGCTGAAGAGCCGCAGCCGCCCTTTATTGCTTCGGCCGGGATATCTCGATGATAGCGCGATAGATACCGTCGGCATCGTATCCGCACAGCCGATAGAGCTGCGGCAGTGAGCCATGTTCGACGAAACGGTCGTCGATACCGAGATTCCGTATCTCCGGCATCCGGTCGGCATGGTTGCAGAACCAGTCGGCAACGGCACTTCCGGCCCCTCCGCGGACCACTCCATCCTCGACGGTAATCACCTTGTTGAACCGGGCTGCCACCTGTCGGAGGATCTCCTCGTCGAGGGGCTTGACGAACCGCATGTCGTAATGAGCAGCCTCGATTCCGTCGGTACGGGCCCGTTCGATTGCTTCGGCAGCGAAATTGCCTGTCGTTCCGAATGTTATTATGGCCAGATCCTTTCCGTCACGCAACTGCCGTCCGCGTCCGATTTCGATCGCTTCGAATGGGCGGTTGCGCCACTCCGCGCCGACGCCGCGGCCGCGCGGATAGCGTATTATAAATGGACCGTTGTGGATCTTTGCCGTGAACATCATATTGCGCAGCTCAGCCTCATCCATCGGTGCAGCGAACGTGATATTGGGGACATTTCCGAGCGATGCCATGTCGAAGGCGCCGTGATGCGTAGCGCCGTCTTCGCCGACCAGTCCGGCCCGGTCGAGACAGAGAACCACATGCAGTTTCTGAATGGCGACATCGTGGACGATATTGTCGAAAGCCCGTTGTGCAAATGAGGAGTATATGTTGCAGAATGGTATCAGACCTTGTGTAGCCAGACCGGCCGAGAATGTTACGGCATGGCCTTCGGCGATTCCTACATCGAAACAGCGTTCGGGCATCTCGGCCATCATGATATTGAGCGAACAACCGGTCGGCATTGCCGGTGTTATTCCGACGATGCGCTCATCGGTACGAGCCAGATCGAGCAGTGTCTGCCCGAAGACATCCTGATATTTTGCCGGAGCATTCGGATTGTCTCCCTCGGCGCGTTGACCGGTCTCCGGGTCGAAACATCCGGGGGCATGCCACGTAGCCTGGTCGAGTTCGGCGGGGCGGTATCCTTTTCCCTTTACGGTGAGGACGTGGAGGAGTTTCGGACCGTTGATATGTTGCAGATCGCGCAGGACTCGCACCAGTGAACGTATGTCGTGACCGTCGACCGGCCCGAAGTACCTGAATCCGAAACTTTCGAACAGGTTGCTGTTCTGGAGCAGGCCCTGTTTTATTGCATTCCCGGTCTTCTGCATTGCGCGGCGGAGCCACGGCGCGCAGGAGAGCATGTTCCATAGCCGGTTCTTGAATCTGTTGTAGCGTTTCGAGGTGGTGATCCGCAACAGATAGTCCTTCAGGGCGCCGGTATTGGCATCGATCGACATGTGGTTGTCGTTGAGAATGACCAGCAGATTAGCCTTGCTGTCGCCGGCATTGTTCAGCCCTTCGAAGGCCAGACCGCCGGTCATGGCGCCGTCTCCGATCACGGCGACCACATTGTGCTGTTGGCCGCGCAGGCGCATTGCTTCGGCCATTCCGAGTGCGGCCGAGATCGATACCGAAGAGTGGCCGCCGATGAAGGCGTCGTAAGGGCTTTCGCTGCGTCGCGGGAATCCGCCTATGCCGCCCAACTTGCGGTTTGTTTTGAATGCCTCGCGGCGGCCGGTTATTATTTTGTGGGCGTATGCCTGATGTCCGACATCCCAGATTACCTGATCGGCGGGGGTGTCGAATGCATAATGCAGTGCCACGGCAAGTTCAACAGCCCCGAGGCTCGATCCCAGATGGCCTGGATTTACGGCGCATTGTTCGATGATGTAGCGGCGCAACTCCTGACAGTATGCGGGCAGTTCCTCGATGTCGAGACGCTTGAGGTCATCGGGCGAATCTATCTTGTAGAGATATTTGAAATCTTCGGGCTGCATGGTGTAAAATGAAATACAAAGATAAAAAATATTGGAGAAAATTCATTATCTTCGCGAAAGAAAGCACTTTTTAAACGGTTGTTTATATGAAGAAACTGTTGATAATGATCGGAATTGTGGCGTTGAGCAGTTCATGTGTTTCCACGCGGAAATACGATGCTGCGCGGGCCGAGGCGTTGCGGTTGGACAACGATCTGACGGCACTGCAGGAGCGCTATGACCGTTTGACGGAACTGAACAGGGAGTTGAATGAAGATAAGTTGTCGTTGCAGTCACAGTTGACATCGAGTCAGGGAGAGGCTGCGGAGCTGGCCCGGCAGAAGGAGCAGACGGAGAAGCGGTTGGCAGCGTTGGAGCAGCAGCAGGCCGAGTTGAACGAGATGCTGGACCGCGGCAATGACGAGACCAAACGCATGTTGGAGGAGTTGCAGCGCAACCAGGCGGATCTCGAAGAGAGGTCGCAGCGCATCGAGGAGCTCGAATCGTTGCTCAAGGCCCGTGACGAGGCTATAGCTGCCATACGCCGGCAGGTGAGCGATGCGTTGCTGGGCTTCGAGGGCAAGGGGTTGACCATCTCGACGCGCGACGGCAAGGTCTATGTCTCGATGGAGGACAAGCTGCTGTTCCGGTCGGGGAGTTACCAGATCGGTCCGGAGGGTGAGCGTGCCGTTCGGGATCTGAGCAATGTCCTGGCGGCGAATCCCGACATCAACGTAATGGTTGAGGGTCATACCGACAATGTGCCCTATACGCCCAATGCCTACCTTAAGGACAATCTCGACCTGAGTGCCAAACGTGCCACGACAGTCGTGCGGCTTCTGCTTGAGAACAAGGGCATCGCTCCGGAGCGCATCATAGCGGCCGGGCGCGGCGAATCGGTTCCGGTAGCGGAGGGTGATTCGGCCGAGGCGCGAGCCAAGAACCGCCGTACGGAGATCGTTCTGACGCCGAAATACGACGAACTGCTTGAACTGATGAATAAATAAACAATCCGAGAGATGAAGAGATATAACAGAATATTGTTGAAACTGAGCGGCGAATCGCTCATGGGAAGCCAGCGTTACGGCATTTCGACCGAGGTGCTTAATTCGTATGCCCGTCAGATCGGGAAGGTGGTCAATTCGGGAGTTGAGGTCGGGATCGTTATCGGCGGAGGCAATATTTTCCGCGGTCTGAGCGGTCAGAGCCGTGGTTTTGACCGTGTCAAGGGCGATCAGATGGGTATGCTGGCGACCATA
>ULXP01013048.1_pt1 | contig 38150 bp, 34 predicted proteins | sample 1961351 | NCBI WGS metagenome assembly ULXP01 (sample SAMEA4835840, study PRJEB28245) | human gut metagenome | biome: gut microbiome; material: fecal sample | place: Denmark | collected 2008 | reverse complement strand
CCCGCCATAAGCACCCGCATTCATGACAACCGCACCACCGATGCTGCCCGGAATGCCGGCAGCAAACTCCATGCCAGTCAGTCCATGTGCAGCTGCGCAGTTTGCTGTCTTTGACAACAGCATTCCCGCACCCACGGTGATACAGTCATCTTCCACACAAATCACATCTTCTTTTGACAGCATCTCGATCACAAGTCCTCTGATTCCACGGTCACCAACCAAAAGATTACTCCCGTTTCCGATCACCTGATACGGAATGTCATACGTTCTGCATAAACGAATAACTGCTGCTAATTCCGCTCTCTCCGGCATAACCAAAACATCTGCCGGACCGCCCACACGGAATGTCGTATGTTTTTTCATCGGTTCATCCGTAAAAATTCTGTTTTCTGCTACAACTGCATTAAGTTCTGTCAAAAACTGCTGATTCATGTCTGCCTCAATTCTATTTTATGCTTCTTTTAAGAATGCAACGTAACCGTTGTATGCTTCATATAAGTCTACTTTGCTGATAAGTTCCCACGGAGCATGCATGTTTAACACTGCAACACCGCTGTCAATGACGCTCATGCCGTAATTTGCCAGAATGTATGCGATGGTTCCGCCGCCACCCTGGTCAACTTTTCCAAGTTCTGCTGTCTGGAATGATACTTTGTTGTTGTCCATGATTTTTCTTAAATATCCAACATACTCCGCATTGGCATCATTTGAACCGGATTTTCCTCTCGCTCCAGTATATTTGTTAAATACAAGACCTCTTCCAAAATATGCTGCATTGCGTTTTGTCATAACAGACGGATAATTCGGATCAAAGGCAGCGGATACATCGGATGAAAGCACCTTGGAGTTTTTCAGTGCACGTCTTAATTTTAATTCGGAATAATCCTCTGCTGCATTCATAACCTCTGCAACCGTATTTTCAAAGAACCTTGACTGCATACCGCTTGCACCGACACTGCCGATCTCTTCTTTGTCTACGAGCAGGCAGACACTTGTGACTTCCGGTTTTTTCATTTCAAGCATTGCCATGAACGAAGGATATGCACATACTCTGTCATCATGACCGTATCCCATGATAATGCTGCGGTCAAAACCGTAATCTCTTGCCTCTCCCGCCGGAACAACCTCGATCTCTGCAGATAAGAAATCTTCTTCCTCTATATCATATTCCTTTGCAAGAATCTTCATGATATTTGCTTTTACTTTTTCTTTTGCGGCTTCTTTATCTTCGCCTGCCTGCTCTGCCGGAATGCTGCCGATGATCAGATCCAGATTTTCACCTTCGATCACCTTTGCTGCCTTTTTCTCAAGCTGCTCGCCGGATAAATGGATCAAAAGATCACTGACTCCAAATACCGGATCTCCTGGCTTATCTCCGACATTGACCTTCACAACCGTGCCGTCTTTTTTTGCGATCACACCATGTAAGGCAAGCGGAAGTGTCACCCACTGGTATTTCTTGATTCCACCATAATAATGCGTATCTAACATTGCAAAGTCGGTATCCTCATACAACGGATCCTGTTTTAAATCCATACGCGGAGAATCAATATGTGCTCCAAGGATATTCATTCCGGCCTCTAAGTTCTTCTTTCCAATCACAAACATGGCGATTCCTTTTCCCATGTTGTTTGCGTACACACGGTCGCCTGCTTTTAACTTTGTTCCTTTTTCTAATACTTCATCGAGATTTACAAATCCTGCTTTTTCCGCTCTTTTTGCAAATTCTGTAGTACATTCACGTTCTGTTTTGCATTCGGAAATAAACTTTCTGTAATCTTCTGCAAACTGAAATACCTTTTCTCTTTCTTTGCCCTCCGGGTATTTCTCCCATGCGTTTTTTCTTTCCATGACTGATTGTGCCTCCATTTATGCTATTCTTTTTGACTTCGTGCTTTTATTCATCCTCGTCCGAAGATTTTTTGGTGAGATTCTCCTGCACACGGCGGTAAAGTTCCTGTGCTGCATTGTATCCCATCTTTTTCTGTCTGTGGTTGACAGCCGCCGCCTCACAGATGACGGCAAGGTTACGTCCCGGACGGATCGGAAGTGAATGACATACTACCTTATTGCCAAGGAATTCTGTATATTCTTCCTCTAAACCGAGACGGTCATACTCGTTTTCTTTTTTCCAGTCCTCTAACTTGATCACAAGATCGATCTGCTGTTTTTCCTTTACACACTCTACACCAAACAATGTCTTCACATCGATAATTCCGATACCACGAAGTTCGATAAAATAACGTGTGATATCCGGTGATGTTCCAATCAGTGTATGTTCATTGATCTTGCGGATCTCTACAACATCATCGGTTACCAGACGATGTCCTCGTTTGATCAGCTCAAGTGCAGCCTCACTTTTTCCGATACCACTCTCACCCATGATCAGAAGTCCTTCACCATAGACGTCTACTAAAACTCCATGGATCGTGATACATGGTGCAAGCTGTTCACTCAGGCAGTAGATCAGTTCCGCCATAAACTCGGAAGTGCTTCGCTTTGTTCCAAGTACCGGGATATTTTTCTCCCCTGCAATTTTTAAGAAAGAATCATCCGGCCGCAGATCCCTGCAGAAAATAACACACGGAATATCATATTCCATAAATTCACGATAGATTTTTTCACGTTTTTCCTCATCTAACTGCTGCAGGTATGTGTACTCTACAGTACCGATGATCTGAACTCTCGACTGTTCAAAGTGTTTAAAATAACCACTGAGCTGTAACGCCGGTCTGTTTACATCGCTGATCAGAATACGATGTCCTTTTAATTCCATATCAGGCAGAAAATTGCATAAATCCATGATCTGCGCGATCTTTGCTACTCCAACACCTTCCATATCCTTTGTCCTCTCCTAAATGTATTTTTCGTAACGATTCTGACGATATTTTACCATAGACACCGAAATTCTTCAACTTGAATACCCTTGTTTATTTTCCCGGAAAAAAGAATAAACTGCCCTTGCCGCCTGCTCATTCATCGACTCTGTTTTGGCAAGTTCTTCCTCTGATGCCTCTCTGATTGCCTCAAGTGACTGGAACCGTCGCATCAGCGCTTTTCGTCTTGCCGGACCAATGCCCGGTATATCATCAAGTACGGAATGTACCTGCTCCTTGCTTCTCAAAGACCTGTGATATTCGATGGCAAAACGGTGTGCCTCATCCTGGATCCTCGTGATCAGCTTAAAACCCTCGCTCGTCCGGTCAATCGGTATCTCTTTATTCTGATAGTATAACCCTCTGGTACGGTGATTATCATCCTTTACCATTCCACAGACCGGAATATTTATTTTCAGTTCATCAAGTACCTTTAATGCGATGTTTACCTGCCCACGTCCGCCATCCATCATGATCAGATCCGGAAATCTTGTAAAACTTCCATATTCTTCTGACATTTCGCGCTCTGCAAGTTCTTTTTTCTCCTGCATGCCGTGTGTAAAACGCCTGGTCAGGACCTCGTGCATAGATGCATAATCATCCGGTCCCGTAATGGTTTTTAATTTAAATTTGCGGTAATCGCTGCGCTTTGGTTTTCCTTTTTCGTAGACGATCATAGATCCTACTGTCTCAAATCCATTGATATTGGAAATATCAAATGCCTCCACGCGGGAGAGATTCTCCATCCCTAAAAGATGTTCAATTTCTTTCATCGCACCGATGGTTCTTCCTTCCTCCCGCTTGATCTTCTCCCGATCCTGCGAAAGTACAAGTTCTGCATTTTTCTGTGCCAGCTCCACTAATTTTTCCTTCATACCCTTTTGTGGAACACGGATATAAACCTTTGCACCACGTTTTTCCGTCAGCCACTCAGCTAAGACCTCATGATCCTCGATTTCCTCCGGCAGCATAATTTCCCTTGGAATAAACGGTGTTCCCGAATAAAACTGTTTTAAAAATGTGGTTAAGATCTGGCTTTTGGTATCCTCCGTCCCGACTCTGACATAAAAATGATCCCTGCCGATCAGCTTTCCGTCACGGATGAAAAATACCTGCACGACCGCATCTGTGTCATCTGACGCAAGCGCGATAATGTCCTTGTCCTCACCGTCCGTATGTGTAATCTTCTGTTTCTGTGCGATCTGACGCACACTGCCTAAAAGTTCCCGATATTCAATCGCCTTTTCAAATTCGAGATTTTCAGATGCCTCATTCATTTTTTCTTCCAGAGACTTTAAGATTGGCGCATAATTTCCATTTAAAAATTCGACTGCAGCATCGACTCTTTCCCGGTATTCTTCCTTACTGATGTATCCCTGACAAGGTGCCTGACACTGATGGATATGATGGTTTAAGCAGGGGCGCTCCTTCCCGGTGTCTCTTGGCAGCACACGGTTACAGGTGCGAAGCTGGTAAAGTTTATTGATCAGTTCGATCGTATCTTTTACCGCTCCCGCACTGGTATATGGTCCAAAATATCTGGACTTATCCTTTTTCTGCTGACGTGAAAAAAGTACCCTGGGAAAATCCTCGCCGACCGTCACACGGATATACGGATAAGTCTTGTCATCGCGCAGCATGGTATTGTATTTCGGGCAGTGTTCCTTGATCAGGTTACACTCTAAAACAAGTGCCTCTAATTCCGAATCTGTAATAATATACTCGAAACGTGCAATCTGTTTTACCATCTGTGCCTTTTTGATGCCCTCATCATGACTCGGCTGGAAATACTGGTGTACTCTCTTTCGTAAACTGACAGCCTTACCGATATAAATGATTGCATCGTGACTGTCATGCATAATATAAACTCCCGGCTGATCCGGGAGTTTTTTTAATTCTTCTGCAATATGAAACATGAAACCTCATTCCTGCTCTGATATTTCTGTTTATTCTTGTTTATTCCTGATGATCTTCGGATGACGCTGTCTGATCGTCTACCACCTGATCAATAAAATTGCCCTTTTCTAACGACACGCCAGCCTGACCTTCTGTTTCGGTCTGTTCTTCTGCTTTCACCTGTTCCTCTGTTTTGGCATGTTCTAGCGCATTTTTTGCTTCCTCAGCCTGTTCAAAAAATGTTTTCTTTTCTTCCTTCTCAGGCTCCGGGATTCCTTTTAATTCACGGAAAATCTTCATAAATTCTTTTCCGGTGATTGTCTCATGCTCATAGAGGTATTCTGAGATTTTGTCAAGTACTTCTCTGTTTTCCTCAAGCAAATGATATGCTTCATCATAGCTGTGATTGATGATGGAAAGCACTTCCTGATCGATCTGGGCTGCTGTCTCCTCACCGCAGATCAGTCCTGCACGGTTATCTAAATACTGGTTTTCAACCGTTGCCAAACACATCATGCCAAATTTATCAGACATACCGTACTGTGTGACCATCGCTCTCGCGATTGAGGTCGCACTCTCGATATCGTTGGCTGCACCGCTGGTTGCAGAACCAAATACCAGCATTTCTGCCGCACGCCCTGCCATATACGTTGTGATCTTTGCAAGCAGTTCATCCTTCGTCTGTAAATATTTCTCTTCTTCCGGTGTCTGTAATGTGTATCCGAGTGCACCCATAGTACGCGGTACGATTGTAATCTTCTGTACCGGTTCTGTATTTTTCTGCAGCGCAGTTACCATCGCATGACCGACTTCGTGGTAAGATACGATCTTGCGCTCCTTATCACTCATGATGCGGTCTTTCTTTTCTTTTCCACCGACTGCAACAAGCTCGAATGCATCGAACAAATCGGACTGGTTTACAAACTTTCTGCCATTTTTTACTGCATTGATGGCAGCCTCATTGATCATATTTGCAAGATCAGATCCCACAAGTCCTGCTGTTGCAAGCGCAAGTGCATCAAGGTCTACCGTTTCATCCATCATAACATCTTTGGAATGAACCTTTAATGTCTCTAAACGTCCCTTCAGATCCGGTTTATCTACGATAATACGGCGGTCAAAACGTCCCGGACGGAGTAACGCTTTATCAAGTACCTCCGGACGGTTGGTCGCTGCTAAGATCAGAAGTCCCTTAGATGTATCAAATCCATCCATTTCTGCTAATAACTGGTTTAATGTCTGCTCACGCTCGTCATTGCCACCGTAACGGGTATCACGGCTCTTACCGATCGCATCGATCTCATCAATAAAGATGATACACGGTGCCTGTTTCTGTGCCTCCTTAAACAGGTCACGCACACGGGAAGCTCCGACACCGACAAACATCTCCACGAAATCAGAGCCTGCCAGTGAGAAGAACGGAACCTTTGCCTCACCTGCAACTGCTTTTGCAAGCAGTGTCTTACCGGTACCAGGAGGTCCGACTAAAAGTGCACCCTTCGGCAGCTTTGCACCAATCTCAGAATATTTCTTCGGGTTATGCAGGAAATCAACAACCTCCTGCAAGGATTCTTTTGCCTCATCCTGACCTGCCACATCCTTAAATGTAACCCCCGTCTGTTTTTCCACATAAACTTTTGCGTTGCTCTTGCCAACACCCATGGCGCCGCCGCCCATACGCTTCATCAAAAATCCAAGCAGTACCCAGATCAGTACCAGAGGGATCAGATAACTTAAAATACTGTAGATCCAGGTGGAAGTATTATCCGGGATCACTCCATAAATTTCTACCCCTTTTTCTTTTAAAAGCGGAATCAGATCTTCATCTGCCACTCGTCCGCAGTAATAAGTCGGCTGATACGGACTCTTGTTTTTTGTGACCGGTGTGATGTCGATCTCATAAGAGCCAATCTCCACGGATTTGATCTCACCCGCTTCCACCTTTTCCAGAAATTCGGAATAAGAAATTTCCTGGGTGCTCATCTGTGAAAAACGGTTCGATACCATGCTCATGATAAATAACACGATGAGGGAAACCAGAACAAATGCCATGATAAGCTGTCCGTTATGGTTGTCCTTTCCACCATTGCCGCCGTTATTTCCATTGCCACCGCCGCCATTACCGCCGTTATTATTATAATTATTATTTCCATTATTGTAATTATTTGGTCCCTGGTTATCCATAATCTATCCTTTCCAAACATCTGCAGCATCCGCTGCATCTGGATTTTATCTGATATTCGTCAATATCTTCTTTATTATATTGAAAACGACACGCAAAAGCAATACACAGTTCATGAACTTTTGATGTGTTTTCTAAATTATTTCTAAATTCACTTTTATCTTTTTTAAGTTTTGCTAGATTTTGCGTAAACTTAGTTGTATACTATATGGGTTATAAAATACGTGAAATATTTTTTAAATTTACTATAATTATGAGGAGGAAAACCCTATGCCTGTAAAATATGTCTTTGTCACCGGCGGTGTCGTTTCCGGTCTTGGTAAAGGTATCACGGCTGCTTCTCTTGGAAGATTATTAAAAGCCCGTGGATACAAAGTGACCATGCAGAAATTCGATCCGTATATCAATATCGATCCCGGAACCATGAACCCGATCCAGCATGGTGAAGTATTCGTTACCGATGACGGTGCAGAAACAGACCTGGACTTAGGACATTATGAACGTTTTATCGATGAAAGCTTAACTAAAAATTCCAATGTGACCACCGGTAAAGTATACTGGTCTGTGCTCCAGAAAGAGCGCCGTGGTGATTTTGGCGGAGGTACCGTTCAGGTTATCCCACATATTACCAATGAGATCAAGAGCCGTTTTTACCGCAATTTCACATCCGATGAGACGCATATTGCGATCATCGAAGTCGGCGGAACTGTTGGTGATATTGAAAGCCAGCCTTTCTTAGAGGCCATCCGTCAGTTCCAGCACGAGGTCGGACACGAAAATGCGATTCTGATCCATGTCACATTGATTCCTTATATCAAGGCTTCCGGCGAGCTTAAGACAAAACCGACACAGGCAAGCGTCAAAGAACTTCAGGGAATGGGTATCCAGCCGGATATCATCGTCTGCCGCTCCGAGCATGAACTTGATCAGAGCTTAAAAGACAAAATTGCCCTGTTCTGTAACGTACCAAACGGCAACGTACTCCAGAACCTTGATGTCGAATACCTTTACGAGGCACCTCTTGCCATGGAAAAAGAAAATCTTGCAAAGGTTGCCTGCAAGGCTCTACATTTAGATTGCCCGGAACCAGATTTAAAAGACTGGGAAGCAATGGTAGATTCTCTCCGTCACCCGAACAAAGAGGTAAAAATTGCTTTAGTTGGAAAATATATTGCACTGCATGACGCATATATCTCCGTTGTAGAGGCATTAAAGCACGGCGGTATCGCTGAGCGTGCTACCGTTGATCTGCACTGGATTGATTCCGAAACATTAAATGATGACAACGCTGGGGAGCTGCTTGGTGATATGGCAGGCATCATCGTTCCTGGAGGATTTGGTTCCCGTGGGGTTGAGGGTATGATCTCTGCAGCAAAATATGCAAGAGAGAACAATGTTCCATACCTCGGTCTGTGTCTTGGTATGCAGGTGGCCATCATTGAGTTTGCAAGACATGTCTGTGGATTCCATGATGCACACAGTGTGGAGCTTGACCCGAACACCACTCATCCTGTCATCGCTCTGATGCCGGATCAGAATGGTGTGGAAGATATCGGCGGTACCTTAAGACTTGGCTCTTATCCATGTGTTTTAGATCCAAGTTCCAAGGCTCGCGAGCTTTACGGTTCTGAAGAAATCCATGAGAGACATCGCCATCGTTATGAAGTCAACAATGATTTCCGCGCAGCACTCACTGAAGGCGGCATGAAACTCTGCGGCACCTCCCCAGACGGAAGAATCGTTGAGATGATCGAGATCCCGGATCACCCATGGTTCCTTGCAACACAGGCTCATCCTGAGTTCAAATCCAGACCAAACCGTCCACATCCATTATTCAAAGGATTTATTGAGGCTGCTGTAAAGAACAGCACAAAATAAATTTCAAACATAAAAAGCTGACTTGCCGGTTTCCGGCAGTCAGCTTTTTTATTCCTAATAAAAAAATGTTCGTGGAACGTGTATTCTGTTTTCTATTTTCCAAAGTAAGCATCCACCCCATTGGCGATTCCCGCTGCGATCTTCTGCTGGTAATCATCCGATGCCATTTTAAGATCTTCATCTGCATTCGTCATGTAACCCATCTCAACAATTGTGACCGGAACCTGGCACCAGTTGATACCGCTCATCGTATCTGTCTCCCAGACTCCCTCACTTCTTGCGCCGGTTGCCGCACACATGGAATTTAAAATGCAATCAGAAAGTTTCCTTGAATTCTGATAAATATTAGAACAATATGGATTAGCTGCCGTAGGGCAGATCGTCATCGCACCTGTCACACCAGAATCTGTACTTCCATTTGCATGAATCCGGATAAATGCTGCTGCATGATTGTCATTTGCAACTGCTGCACGCTCAGAGTTGCTGATATTAACATCATTGGTCGTTCTGATCATCAGCACCTGATATCCCCGTGCGGTCAATTCCTGTTCCAGCTTAAGCGACACCTGAAGTGTGAGCTGATATTCTGCAAGTCCGCTTGCCACGCCTGCCGTGCCGCCTGCTACCTTCGCTTTTGTCTCCGATGCCCCCGGTCCGATCGGTTCTTTTTCACTATTTCCTCTCGCCTGATGTCCGGCATCGATCACAACCAGTTTACCCGATGTGCTTGTCTGCGCTGTTTCCTGCTCCACCTGCTGGGTCTCCTGTTCCGCCGGCTGGACTTCTTCTTTCGTCTGTTCTGTTTCAGTTTCTTTTTTAATCTCCTCTGTTTCCACTGTTTCTTCTGTTACCTCTGTTTCTTCAGGCTCCACAGATTCTGTGCCCTGCATCTTTTGAGCCGTTTCCGTTTCGATCTGTTCCGTTTCAATCTGTTCCGTCTCAATCTGTTCTGTTATTGTCTGTTCCCTCTGCGACTCCGTTTCTGTAACATTTTTCTCCTCGGCAGACACCTGGGCAGCCGCTTCATTTTCAACCGGCTTATTATTTCCACACCCAGTCAGAAAAGATGTTTCCGCTAACGTTATGCACAACAATACTGCCAGCAATCCTTTTCTCTTTTTCATATTTCCAAAATTCATAAAACCCTCCATTCATTTTTTCATCCATAAAATCATCACATCTGATGTCTTACCACCGCATACTCATCATCCAACTGATAATACGGACACTCCTTATAATGTCCCTGCATCAGCCGCGCAGCATCATCCTCATCCATGTCCACTTCGCAGTAATATTCCTCGTCATCTTCATCGTATACATTGTATACACAGCTATCACAGCTTGCCATCTTAATCCTCCATTCTTACACAATATCCACATATCGCATCAGATCATCTGACAACAGATTGCACCTTTCAATAGCCAATTCCATCGTCATAAATCATACATCTATCTCCATGTTGAGATCACTTCGTCGTAAAGCTGCTCTAAAAACTCTTTTAAGAGTGTACGCTGGGTATCCCAGTACTTTTCTGTAATCTCGTCTCCATCCGGTGTATTTTCCGTCACATCCATGACTGCATCCAGGATCTCCGGATTCAAATCATCCATTGCCTCCTGTACGGCAGCCTCAAAATCACAGTATGCCTCGCTGGTCAGATACAGGATAAAATTCTCACGGTTTAAATTTCTCGCCTCATAGCTCCCGGTAAAAATGTCATTTCCCACTGATGCAATCTGTTCAAACTCCTCTTTTACCGTTGTATAATCAACCGGACAATAACTTTCCGTAAAAAATTTGTCAAACACTTCTTTGTCAATCTTTTGTTCCATTTTATTCTCCATTCCTGTGCTGCTTTTTTAATGAAAGCAATGTCTTCTAATCTCCATTCCTGCTTGCATTTTTCATGTTCTCATGTTATTTTAGCATAGAAAACGCTTACAGAAAAGACCGCATATCATGCGGACATTATAAGAAATGAGGTTTATTATGACTGAATATCAGAGTCTTCCAAACGATCCTGCCATGCTTTTAAGTTTCATCAACACGCAGCTCCGCGACAACTACCCATCTTTTACAGAACTGGCTGCCGCATTTCATGCAGATGCGAACGCGATCACAGAAAAACTAAAAATGATCGATTATGAATACGACGAAACTTTAAATCAATTTGTATAGCATTTATTCCGCCACTTCATCATTCAGATATTTTCTGACACGCTTCCATTCCGGATAAAACTGCGTCATATAACCCCAGAATACGGCATTATGACTCGGTTCCAAAATATGCATCAACTCATGCACGACCACATACTCTAAACATTCCGGCGGCTTTTTTGCCAGTGCCAGATTGATGTTGATATGGTGTGTCCTCACATTGCAGGAACCCCATCGTGTTTTCATCTGGCGGATTGTAACGCCGGATGCCTTTACACCCATGACAGGTTCCCACTTTGCAATCAATTTTTCCACTTCTCTTTTCAAAAGCATCTTCTGCTGTTTTAATTCCGCTTCGCTTAATTGTCTTACTTCCCTGCGCCCCTCTTTCGCACGCAGATATTTTTCCCGGTAAACCCGGATCCAGTCGATCCGCTCCTTTGCAAAACAGTAAATGCGCTCGTCACTCATCTGATGCGGCGCAGAAATACGGACAGTCCCATCTTCCTTACTGATGCGAAGATACATATTTTTCATCCGCTTTTTCGTCACAATGATCGGGATTTCTTCTATATTAAAGCTGTATGTTTTTTCTCTCATTTCTGCCCTTTCTGATTTTCGATAAGATGATATTGGGGCAAATAGTGATTCACAGCATAACGAATCACTATTTGACCTCAGCATCATCCTATAAATGAAGAAACCCCGGTAACATCTCTGTTCCGGGGTTTCTCCGAGGAGTTTAGTTATGAAAATGTTAATCTATATAAAGGAAATTGCGTCGAAAGAATTGTCGGGATGTATAGCCTTTATTCTATACAACCTTGTTTAACAACCCGCCTGGGTAAGCGTTGTTAACTTCTTTCGATGGTTACAGTATACGGAAAAAATATGTCTTAAGTGTGACGATTTTCGAAAAGATTTATAAAAAACAGGATTTTTGTTTTTATATTTTATTAATAAATACAATTCTTTCACTATTTATGATATAATAAGATTTAATATAAAACACAGGAGGAATCTTATATGACCGAAACACCTTTATTTGACAACCGAAAATACTGCAAAGAATGTCATTGTCTTCTTCCTACATCTTATGAAGGAACATTATGTCCGCGTTGTCTGGAAACACAGCTTTTTCATGAAGTAAAAGACTACATTCAGGCAAACAATGCCACTGCATATGATGTTGCAACACATTTTCATCTGCCACTTGCCCGCATCAAAGAGTGGATTGATGAAGGAATGATCGAATACAAAGATGCTCCCGGCCACAGACTTTAACTGATTATTTTAAAAATCCGTTAATAATCTGCTCTTCTGCTTCTTTTTCTGTAAGTCCCAGTGTCATCAGCTTGATCAGCTGTTCACCTGCTATTTTTCCGATGGCTGCCTCATGGATCAGGTTTGCATCAATATTATTGGCAGTCAGCTGTGGACTTGCCGTCACACAGGCATTATCCATAATGATAGCGTCGCATTCACTATGTCCTGCACATGCAGCATTTCCATTCATAACAGAGAAAAATTCCTGTTTGGATTCTCCTTTTGCAACAGAACGTGACACAAGATTCACACTGGAATTATCCCCGTTAATATCCACATGAAAATCTGTCTTAGCGTACTGTTTTCCGTGTGTCATGATCTTCTCATGGATCTCTAAAGACGCATTCTCTGCAAGATCCCCTCTCGTCACACGAACGGTAGAATCGATTCCTTTAATCTGGGTTGTCTCCATCTCCATATGCGCGCCCTCTTTTAAGTGAACGATGGTCTCCGGATTCATGATATTCTCCCCGTTGCCATCTCCCTCTCCATAATGCCGTTCAATATAACGTACCTTTGCATTTTTTTCCAGATAAAAGGTATGCACACCGTCATGTTTGGAAGTATCCACACCACAGTTATGAATTCCACATCCCGCCACGATCGTGACATCCGCACCCTCACCGATATAGAAATCATTGTAAACACATTCCTGCATTCCGCTCTCACTTAAAAGCACCGGAATGTGCACGCTCTCATTAACGGTTCCCGGTTTGATAATGATGTCAATTCCATCCTTATCCGTCTTGGTTACGATATCAATATTGGCAGTTGTATTTCTTCCAAGTTTGGTTCCGTTGGCCCGAATATTATAGGCACCCTCCGGGATCTCATGCAGGCCTGCCACCTGCTCTAATAAATTTTTCTGTATTAAATCCATTTTTATCCTCACTTCCTCATACAATAGAATGTATGCTGTGCAAACATTCTATTCTGATATATCATAGAACGCATGCTCTGCAAACATTCTATTCTCATGAACTACAGCTTACTGGTCAGCGTCTCACAGGCTCCTGCCGTATGAAGCAGTTCCGGAAGTACTTCTTCTTTGGTTCCAATCGTCTTAACCTGTCCATTTGCAATCACAATGATCTTATCTGCAATATCTAAAATACGTTCCTGATGTGAAATAATAAGAATTGTTCCCTGAATCTCATCACGCATTTTTTCAAATACCTTGATCAGGCTGTTAAAACTCCAGAGATCGATTCCTGCTTCAGGCTCATCGAAAATGGAAAGCTTGGTTCCCCGCGCCGTGATCATAGCGATTTCAATACGTTTTAACTCACCGCCGGAAAGACTGCCGTTGATCTCGCGGTCAATATACTCGCGCGCGCATAAACCAACTTCTGACAAAATCTCACAGATCTCTGTCACAGTCATCGGTCTGCCGGCTGCGATCGTAATCAGATCTTTTACCGTCAGTCCCTTAAAATGTACTGGTTGCTGGAATGCATAACTGATACCATGTTTTGCGCGTTCCGTAATGTCAAGTCCTGTAATGTCCTCTCCATCTAAAAGGATCTGTCCTGACGTTGGTTTAATGATTCCGGCAATGATCTTTGCAAGTGTAGACTTCCCTCCACCGTTCGGTCCGGTGATCGCTACAAAGTGCTCGTCGATCGTAAGGCTGACATCTTTTAATATATCTTTGTTGTCCTGATTGTCCTCTACCTCATAAGTGATATTTCTTAATTCTAACATTTCATCCTCCGTCTGCGTTTCGCTGCTTATCTTACTACGGAACGCGGATATTTTACCATAACTTCATCGAGCATCTCATCATCCGGCTCAAATTCATAGCGCACAAGTCCTTTTTCGCCCTTTGCGATCAGCTCATACACCTTTGCATCCGAATCACCGGAAGTCAGATCTTTGTATGCAAGATTTTTGTCATTTTCATATTTGTATACACTTCTGTCACCCTTTGGCGCAAACCCAAGTACATCATCCATCTGCACACTGCCAATCGCTTTTCGTTTGCTCTTTGCCTTGATCTGTGCAAAGCGGAGCTCTCCATCATAATAGGTATATTCATACTCTATATCCGAACGAAACGCCTGAAAATACCATACCAGTGCAAATACGATTCCCGGAATCAGAAAAATAACCGGATTCACAAATGTAGCCAGCAAAAACAGCAGGCAGGCAAGAATAAACCATACCGTAGTTAACATTTTTTTGGAACCTGTTTTCTTTTTCGGAACGATCACTAATTTCTCATGCATATAATCTTCTCCTGTTTTCTTATATTTACCTGTTTCCCGGCATGCTCTCCGAGCCTGCCGTTTCCATCATCGTAGATTTGACGCTCTTTCACATCCACCAACAATTCTTGTGTAAAGCCGTCACAGGTCATACTTCCTATTTTATCATGTAAAAACTTGTCAGGCAAGGGTTGTCCTCTTATTCTCTGTATAAATGCAGGAAATTTTATACATTTTTTATTTTTCTGTACATCATGCCTGTTATCGTGTAAAATAAAAGCAAATAGTATTTTCGTAAATTTTCGCACGCAATAACTTTTTATCATGGAGAATAAAAAAATGATTACTTATCACTATGAAAAAGATGCATTTCCCACATTTCAGGAAGGGCTCCGTCGTGAATGGGCGCTGACGAACGGCATTGGCGGTTACGCAGGAAGTTCCCTGATCGGTGCACACAACCGGACACATCAGGGATATCTGATCGCGAGCCTGCACCCGCCGATTGAGCGTTATCTCGTATTTTCAAAGATCAATGAATCTCTGTCTGCATCTGCGGTGTACAGCCTTGAGACCTCCCAGCACAAAAAAAATGGGCAGACCTGTTACACCCAGGGACAGAAGTATCTTATCTCTTTTTCCTATGACGGAAGTGTCCACTACACATACCAGGCAGGGGATATCACATTAAAAAAACATGTCTGTTTAAAACATGGTGCCAATGTCTGTGCCATTGCCTATGAAATAGAAAATAATGGTCCGGATGCGTCTCTTACCCTGGTTCCGCTTTTTAATTTCCGTGAACACAGCGCATCCAGCCGTCCGGAAGATTTTCGCTTTCATACTTCCCTGACCGGCAATTCGCTCTGTCTGATTCCGGAAAGCCATCCTGAAACTGCCATTTTATTCCAGACCAGCGAAGGAACTTTTTCCGATCACACGCCTATGTTTGATATTGATATGCAGCTTCAGACGGAGGTAGATCTTGAGACGGACGGACGCGACTGTCACTATTGTCCGCATGAAGTTACCGTTTTTCTTCCGGCGAAAAGCCACAAACAGATTTCCGTGCTCTGTTCTGTGACCGCTGCGGATGCATCATTTACAGATATCACGACAGATGCCGCTTTTAACATTTTAAAAGAACGGGAAAAGTATACAAAATCACTTTATGAAACAGCAGATATCCACGATGATTTTACAGACCGTCTGGTTCTCGCTGCAGACCAGTTTCTCTGTGACCGCGCTTCCACCGGCTATAAAACCGTGCTTGCCGGACTGCCATGGTTCACAGACTGGGGACGCGACACGATGATCGCCTTTACCGGACTGACACTCTGCACCGGACGCAGACAGGATGCCGAAGAGATACTTTTAACATTTTCCAAATATATCCGTCACGGAATCGTGCCAAACATGTTCCCGGATGACAATGCAGCTCCGCTTTATAATACAGCAGACGCCTCCCTGTGGTATTTTTATGCGGTATGGCAGTATTTACAATATTATCCGGACACCAATGCAAATGCTTTTGTAAAGGAAAATATTTATCCACATTTAAAAGAAATCATTTCCGCTTACAAAAATGGCACAGATTTCAGTATTTATATGGAGGAGGACGGTCTCATCCATGCCGGAAGCGGTCTTGACCAGATCACCTGGATGGATGTGCGTGTCGGTGACTGGGTTGCCACACCGCGCCACGGAAAACCGGTTGAGATCAATGCGCTCTGGTACAATGCGTTAAAGGTCATGGAGGAACTTTCCACGCGGTATGAGGGTACTGCTGATGTCCGCGATTTCTGCGTTGCCGCCCCGGTTTCTGACAATGATGTTTCGATTTCCAACGTTGCTGCCCCAGTTTCTGACAATAATATTATGACTGCTCCCGATTACGCTACGCTTGCAGAACTTGTAAAATCATCCTTCTGCCAGAAGTTCTGGTGGGAGGAAAAAGGCTGTCTTTACGATGTCGTAGACGGAGATGAACCGGATGACCACCTGCGTCCAAACCAGATTTATGCCGTATCACTGCCTTTTACCATGTTATCGAAAGAGCAGGAAACAAAGATTGTATCATTTGTCAAAGAACACCTTTATATCGGCTGTGGTCTGCGTTCTCTTACCAGCGATCACGCTGACTACCACGGCATTTACTGCGGTTCTCTGCCAAAACGTGATGCAGCTTACCACCAGGGTACGGCATGGGGCTTTCTGCTTGGTGGATTTCTCACTGCCTACGCAAAAGTACACGACCACTCACCGGAATGCACGAAAGAACTGCTTACACTGTTAGAACCGGTTCGTCATCATCTGACTGACAACGGCTGTATTGGCTCCATTTCCGAAATTTTTGATGGAGACGCCCCTCACAACCCAAGAGGCTGCTATGCGCAGGCATGGAGCGTCGGAGAAACCTTGCGGGCTTATATGCAGGATGTGCTGCCCTATATGTTTTCCTAATTATTGCAAAAATTCATATTATGAAAAAAATTAAAAAAATTTGTATTTTTCGCTTGACAGCAAAGCCTTTATCATTTAAAATAAGTTTTGCTGTGAGACGCCCAGTTAGCTCAGTTGGTAGAGCAGAGGACTGAAAATCCTCGTGTCTCTGGTTCGATTCCGGAACTGGGCATTCGAGCAGAAACAACAGTTTCTGCTCGACAGTATTTAATTCCATATATCACATGCGGGTGTAGTTCAATGGTAGAACACCAGCCTTCCAAGCTGGATACGTGGGTTCGATTCCCATCACCCGCTCTATTTTACAGGTACTAAAACTGAGTTTCCAATGGAACTCAGTTTTTTAGTACCTGTTATGAGGCGGAGGATTGCATCCGCTCTTTTGTTGCAAAAATATAAAAACGAGTTCCCAGTGGAGCTCGTTTTTGTATGCCCGTTATGGACAAGAACTAACATTTTCTATTTTAACATTTGTCTATCATGGAAAATATGTCAAAGGTGCTGACCTGTTTAGAAACACTGACGGATCAGAGTACAGAAAATTTTTAGTTACTGCTCTCGCATACAGTGTGAACAGCAACAATTTTTAGAAAAACTTCATGAATTGACACTTTTTTCATTTTTTTATGTGTGTTATGCTAGTGGAATGAGGATGATGGAGTGTAACGTAAATATTGTATTATAAAACATGTGACAAATATTTAGAATTGGAGAATAGTGTGAAAAATAAGCTCGATAGCTTATTTTTCGCACGGCTATTTGTTTCTGAGCAAAAACAAATAGCTTTTACGACAGACGAGAATTTGAAATTCTCGTCGCCTCTTCGCAACAAGCTGCTCAGAAATGAGGATTACCATGGAAAAAAAGACAGATTTTAAAGCCCTTTCGAACAAGGCAAAAGTTCAGTATATCTGGGACTATTACAAACTGCATATTTTATTTGGAGGTGTCATTGCTGCGATCGTGATTGGTCTGGGATATCATTTTATCACTTACCGCAAGCCGGTACTCAGCGTCATCATGATCAATGTCCAGACAACCAGTGAAAATGCCGAGGCTGCGTTTGACGAATTTTCTGATGCTACCGGTTATGATAAAAAACAGCAGCCAATCGACGTTTCTGCAAATCTGCAGTTTTCCGATGATCCAAATGCAACAACGGACTACAACGACTACATGGTACTCTCCACGATGATCGGTGCCGGCGGCGAGGATCTGTTTTTCGGTACAGGAAGTGTTTACACCGATTATGCCGAAGAAGGTGCGCTGATGGATCTGCGCACCTATGTTTCGGATGATGTGTTAGAAAAATATAAAGATCATCTGATCTACTCCACCGATGATGGCGAGTCAGAGTCCTATCCATGTGCGATCGAACTGACCGATAATCAGTGGATCCAGAAATATGGCATTTATGACAGCTGTTACTTTGGTGTATTCAGCCGTTCCGAGCAGAAAGATTACTATACAAAGTTCGCAGACTTCCTGCTGAACTACTAATTGAATTGACATTATTTCACTATTACCACCGAATATCCCGGCATTGTCAGTGTTCCATTTTGGAGCACTGCTTCTTCTGCGTCCGTCAGAAGCACTCCGCCAACCGCAAGATCACTTCCGCTCTTTTCACCGACTGTAACACCGGATAAATCTACGGATGCACTCTCCGGTGCAAGGTTATAAGCCAAAAGCAGTTCCGAATCACCATACGTTTTCTTTATCACGCAGACTTTATCATCTGAAATATTATCTTCAAAAGTCACAGTTCCACAGGCTATCTCCGGGTACTCATTGCGGAGTTTTATAGTCTGTTTTACAAACTGGTAAATAGAGTTTCCATCTTCCTCCTGTGTTTCGAGCGCACCATATTTCATTTTTATGGCATCCATATCAGCAGGTCCCTTGCACATTCCATCGGCCGCACTATCTTCGCTCCAACACATTGGTGCACGCTTATTTTCATCCTTACCGGAGCCTTTCATGCCAAGTTCCTCTCCATAATACAGGAAGGCACTTCCCGACATCAACAGATTCATCGCCTGCGCGATCTTTGTCTGTTTTTCGCCATCATCCCCAGAATAATAACCTGCACCACGTGCCATATCATGATTTGTGTAAAATGGCGCATCAATATAGCTGTCACTGTACCGGGAAAGATTGTCCTGCAGACTTACTAACGCTTTTCCATAGGAGGATGCAGAACCATTTTTCAACACGGAAGCGATCGTACCGGTGCTGTCCGCAAAAGAAAAATCAAAACAGCTGTCGATACCGCTCTCATAATATTTTGCGTAGGTATTCTGATCCGCCCAGACCTCCGCCACGATATAGGCATCCTCTTTTTTCTCTTTTACCATAGAATTAAACCATGACAGCACTTCCACGTTTTTATCCACGCTTCCACTGTAATACTCTTTCGCTGCATCCAGACGAAATCCGTCCACACCCAGGTCAAGCCAGAAATCCACAATCTTGTCAAATTCATCACGGACTGCCTGATTGCCAAGGTTTAAATCCGGCATCTCGCTCCAGAACTGCGCCTCATAATACCAGTCTGTACCATCGATCTTACTGTAACCGCCCTGCATTTCCTTCGAAAAATTATAGTAATCCACATAAGGACATTCTGCTGCATCCGGCTCTGCCCCCTCCGGCAGATTTTTCAGGTAATCTACTGCCGTTTTAAACCATTCATGCTGGGAGGATGTATGGTTCATGACAAGATCGATAATGACATTAATTCCCCTCTCATGACATGCGGCAATCAGGTTTTTAAAATCATCCATTGTGCCATATTCCGGATCAATATCACAGTAATCCGTCACATCATATTTATGATATGTTGTGGAAGGCATGACAGGCATCAGCCAGATACCGTTACAGCCGAGATCTGTGTCTGTCGTCTCATCACCGTCATTGATATAATCTAACTTTTCCGTCAGCCCCTTCAGATCCCCGATGCCGTCCCCGTCGCTGTCAAAAAAGCTGTACACAAACACCTCATACCAGGTACGATAATTATCATCAATGATCTGTTCGTCCCCGGTATTGACCTCTTGCATCAGCGAAAGTGCGGTCACTCCCCCCTCCTTCGTGTCAGCATCTGCATTTTCATCCTGCCCGGCAGAAGCTATGGCTTGATCCACAGAACTTTCCGTCGCCATTCCATTCGAATTATCCACAGCATTCCCTGATGAAGCTGTCCCATTTCCACATCCCCCTGCGGAAACTATCAACATACCGGCTAACACAGCCGCAATGATTCTCTGTTTCATCTCAGTCCTCATTTCTGCGCATATATGTCTGCGCTTTTTCAATTATTTTAAAGTCACAATAGTGCACCCAAGCTTCCTGATTGCACTATTTGACTTCAGCATCCTTCAACTACTCTATTAGAATAAAGAGTCGCTTGCGACTCTTTCGCGCTCGAGCGGTGCTGTTTACAGCTAACTTCTGCTCCGCGAGATGCGCATCCTGCCCGGAGGGCTTTTAAATTCATAGGACACAATTTCCTATGAATTTAAAAAGAGAGCAGAAACAAACCGTCCCTGCTCTCCCGACAGACTCCCAATCTGCCCAATGACACACCAAAATGTGCCTTCATATTCCATTTGTATCCTGTGGATCAGCCCTTGACAGCTCCGGTCATACCTTCCACATAGAACTTCTGTGTCATTAAGAACAGAATTGCAATCGGAATTGATACCACAACTGCACCTGCAGCGAAACAGGTATACCAGCTGTCGATATACTCTTTCTCAAGCATCTTCCAAAGACCAATAGATACCGTATAATACTGTGCATCTGCACGGCAGATAACTTTACCAAAAATAAAGTCAACCCATGGTCCCATAAAGGATGTTAAAATCGTATATACGATGATCGGCTTACTGAGCGGTACAGTAATCTTTGTAAATACATTCCATCTTGTCGCTCCATCGATAATCGCTGCCTCATCCAGCGATTTTGAGATTGTATCAAAAAATCCCTTCGCAACATAAAATCCTGCACCGGAACCCGCTGAGAACACGATGATAAGTGCTACACGGATCATTGCACCATCTGCTAAATTAAGTGCTCTTAAAATATAGTACACAGCGATCATGGACATGAAAGATGGAAACAGACCAATGATCATCGCAATATTCATAAATGGTTTTCTCATCTTAAATCGCATTCTTGACATACTGTATGCCACTGAAAGTACAAAGATGGTAGAAATGATGCAGGTAAAAATTGCGATCACAAAGGTATTCATAAACATCTTCGGAAAGTTTAAAATACTGGTGTCTGTAAATAATTTGATGTAATTATTAAATGTATAGGTTTTCGGGAAAAATGTACTTACATAAGAACCTTTCTCTCCACGGAAACTTGTAAGGATTACCCAGAAAATCGGGAGAACCCAGATAAATGCCAGTATTGCCAGGAAAATGTGAACAATCACATTTATCACTGTTTTACGGATTTTCGCCGTATTGGATGCACCACTTTTTTTCGCAGCCACTGCTGCTGTACTCGTATGTGTCGTGTTCATTACATGAATCCCTCCTCATCTTTATAGGATGCGGTATTGCGATATGTTACCAATGCTACGATCGCAAGTACAATAAATGTCATAATACCAATAACAGCACCTAAGTTATAATAGTTCTTATCAACCGTCAGCTTATACAGCCAGGTAACAAGAAGGTCTGTCTTTCCTGCCGTGGCATCCACCGGAGTAGGATTTCCACCTGACAGAAGGAAGATGACATTGAAGTTATTGATATTTCCCGTAAACTGTGTGATCAGGTACGGTGTCATAACGAATAACATGTAAGGCAATGTGATCTTAAAGAAAGTCTGTACAGCATTCGCTCCGTCGATCTTTGCTGCCTCATAAAGTTCACCCGGAATATTCTGTAAAATACCGGTTACCTGAAGTAACGTATACGGAATACCTACCCAGAGGTTAATAACAATAACCGTTACTCTTGCCCATGTTGCATTTGAAAAGAACGGTAATGCGGTATCGATCAGACCATATTTTAATAACAGCGTATTGACGATACCGGTCGGTTGTAACATGGTACGCATGATCAGCAGTGATACGAACTGCGGTACTGCGATGGAAAGTACAAAACAGAATCTCCAAAATGCCTTTCCTTTTGTCTCCTTACGGTTGATGATAATTGCTAAGATCATACCGAGGATATAGTTTAATGCGGTTGCTACAATGGCCCAGATCAGTGTCCATCCTAATACGGAATAGAACTGCTTGCCGATGCTGTCACCGAAGTTTAAAATCTTCTTGAAATTTGCCAGTCCCACCCAGTCAAATAATACCAGATGATCGTTGACCTTACTGTAGTTCGTGAACGCCATGGTAATGTTATAGATCAGTGGTAAGATCGTAAAAATTAAAATTCCCATAATCGGCGCTGCCAACAGTAATTTATATAAATTTTGATCTAACAAACTCTTGCAGTCTTCTTTAAAGTTGTTTAAGTGCTTTCCTGATTTTGCCAGCACTTCCGATTTATAAGAGCTCTTTACGGACTCTCTCCAGACAATGATAAACATTGCTGTAATATAAACCGTTGCCACTCCATACAACAGAATCAGTGATGACTGGTCACCTGCTGTATATTCATAAATACTCTTTTTTTCGTTCCATACTTTTTCCTGCTCTCTCCATCCAAGAGATGGCAGCATAGATAAATTATAAATTCCTGACTGAATCATGTACCAGATATATGCAGCTTCTACTGCAAGAAACATGATTCCCTTTCCAATTTGTTTATGTGCAATATTTCCTAAGCCCATAATTAACAGGGAAAGTTTTGTGATTATATTTCCTTTTGCCACCGCATTTGTAACCGTGTACGGTGTTGAAAATTCTTTATTTTTTCCTTTTTTCATTCCAGCCTTTTTCACGTTATGGGCCTCCTTTAAATCTCAATGTAGAAACATCCAGGATGCCCGTCCGGGCACCCTGGGATTTCTATCAGAAGAAATCTTTTTACTGTGCAATGTCTGTGTTCATTGTTGTATTCATATCTTCTGTTTTCTCTGCTGCGTTATCAGCTGTGATCTCACCAGCGACCAGTGCTTTACCCATGTTCTCAGCCGGTGACCAGTAGTTGCTCATTTCGCTTACTAATGGCTGCATGATAGATGTATCTGTCATAACTTTTGTAACTGCCGTAGCAATTTCATCATCTGAGATTGCAATGTTTGTATTTGTAGGAAGGATATTTCTCATATCATAATGATCTTTCTGGGCATCTTCACCTGCAAGGTAAGCCGCTAAAGCCATGGAAACCTGCATATTCTCTGTATTTGGATTAACGCCGATTGCTTTAGATCCTATGAAGGATTTCATCTGACCCTCTGTTCCTCCGATATTTACAGTAGGAAGAGCTGCAACACCCATGTTATCGCCAAGAGCTTCTTTTACAGATTCTGCATCCCATGTACCTGAGAAAATGGCATTAACGCTGCCATCACGTAAACCGGCAATACCTGCTCCGTCTGCATCATTAATGAAGTTTGGATTCTTGCAAAGGTCTACAAGATACTCAGTAACTGCTGCTGCCTTGTCACCACTAAAATCGACACCTGCTGCTGCATCAGTACCATCACCAAATAATGTACATCCGTTTGCTACATAGAAAGCCTGAATATACCAGGAGTTAGATAATGGGAAAGAAACTTTTCCTTTTTCTAACATGGTATCAAAGCTCTTAATATCATCATCTGAAAATACACTCTTATCATAGTACATGAACCATGTATTTGATGTAAACGGGAATGCCACTACTGCATCATTGTAAGTAACAGATGCTGTAATAGAATCAGAGTTTGTTGTAGTTACATAGTCAAGATAGCTTCCTCCAAGCTCTGCTAATGCATTTGCAGATACCAGATCCGGGATGTTATCGTTTGCTAACATATATACATCTGCGGAATTTTCAACATCCTGTGTAACCGTTGCTTTTGCATCACCCTCTGCACATACACCATAATTGAAAGTGATATCCCAGTTTGGATGAGCTGCATTAAATGCATCACACTCTTTTGCAAGCCAGCCTGTGTCCTGATCTTCCTGTGGACTCCATACTGTAATTGTACCGGACCATGGCTCATCTTCAGAATCTGCGGCTGCTGCCTCAGTACCTGCTGTCTCCTCTGCTGCTGCATCACTTGTTGTGCTGTTGTCTGCTGCTGCATCACTTGTTGTGTTGTTGTCTGCTGCTGCATCGCTTCCAGCATTGTTTGCGGCTTTGTTTCCGCATCCTGCTGCCATGGTTGTCATCATAGCTGCTACCATTAATAATGACACTGCTTTCTTTTTCATTTTTTCTTCTCCTTTTCTTTTTCCCAAAAAGTTTTCATGAACTTTGTTTTTATATAAAATGCAATCTGCACTTTATAACATAATCATCTGTGATAAACTGATGCAAGTGTCCGGATCCATGCCCTTCGCTCCTCACTCAGTTCATCGGTTCCAATCCTCCATCTCCAGTTTCTCCCGACGGTGGATGGTGCATTCATCCGCGCTTCATTTCCAAGCTTCATCAGATCCTGCATCTGTATGATCACCACATCTGCAATGCTTGCATAGGCAGCCCGGATCAGCGCATCCGGTATTTCTTCTTTATATTTGATATTCAGATACTCGTACAGATAAGCAAGCTCATAATCTGTTTTGTCCCTGAAGTAACCAACAATTGTTTCATTGTCATGCGTTCCCGCATAAACGACAAGATTGCAGTCGGTGTAATTATGTGGAAGATGTTCGTTTGCCGTATCATCCCCAAATGCGAACATCAAAATCTTGATGCCCGGCCATCCGGTTCTTGCCATCAGCTTCTTCACACCCGGTATCGGACTCTTTCCTGCGATATTCTCAACGATGATGTGTGTATCTCCGATCACCTTCTCAATCGCATCTGTAAGTTTCTTTCCAGGTCCCCTACTCCACTTTCCACTTCTTCCATCTTCTGCCTTGTTCGGTACGACATAATACTTTACGATCGCTGCAAAATGATCAAGCCGTATTACATCAAACAGCTTTGCATGTTCTAACATACGCGCCTGCCACCAGGCAAATCCATCTTCTTCCATCCGGCTCCAGTTGTATACTGGACTTCCCCACTTTTGTCCATTCTCTGAAAATGCATCCGGCGGAGAACCTGCAACTCCTTTTGGCGTCCCATCCTCTTCCAATAAGAAAAGTTCCCGGTTTGCCCATACATCCACACTGTCTAATGCCACATAAAACGGAAGATCACCAATCAGCTGGATACCTCTGTTATTTGCATATTCTTTTAATTTTTTCCATTGTTTAAAAAATTCAAACTGGCAGAATTCATAGAACAATATGTCTGTATGTAACGTTGTTTCATACTCTTTTAATGCCTCAGGATCCCGGCTTCGAAGCGGTTCGTCCCACTTCTGCCATTCCTCATCACCAAAATGTTTCTTTAATGCAGTATAAAGTGCATAATCAGAAAGCCATCCGGCATTTTCCTCACAGAACGTTACAAAAACTTCATTTTCGATATCGAATCGTGCGAACGCCATTTTCAAAACTTTAAAGCGGTTCTCATAAATCATCGCATAATCAATATCCGCTTCATCATTTCCCCAATGGAAACTTCGGATCTCTTCCACACTAAGCAGCTTCTCCTGCACAAGATCATCCAGATCGATCAGATATGGATTCCCGGCAAATGCGGAATATGACTGATATGGACTGTCTCCAAAACTGGTTGGACCGATCGGCAGCACCTGCCAGTAACGCTGTTTTAAATCCACCAGCAGATCTATAAACTGGAATGCCGCATCTCCTAATGTACCAATTCCGTATGAAGATGGTAAACTTGTGATCGCTAAGAGGATTCCTGCTCCCCTTGCCATTCTTTTTGCATCCAATGATCTTCCCCGGTCCTTCCTCTCATTTTTTTCGTTTTTTTTCGTATCTGTGATAATTTTATTACTGGAAACGTTTTTTGTCAACGAATTTGCAACTTTTAACAGCGTTTTTGCCATATTTGCCGTTTTTGCTATATCGTTTTTGTTTATTTTTACAACGAAAGCACTCAAAAGTTTCGAAAATTTTAGTATGTCCGCTTGTCAACTTTTTGTTTTCTTTATATAATATAAAAAAATCAACTGTTTTTACTAAGGAGAGGATCTTACCCATGGCAACAATCAAAGATATTGCAACAAGACTCGGTGTTTCCGTCAGTACCGTATCAAAAGGTTTAAATGGCGCGAGTGACATCAGCGAAGAATTACGTCAGATGGTGCTTGACACTGCAGTTGAAATGGGATACGCAACAAAAAAATCAAAGAAAAAAGAAAACCGCAAGCTTGCGGTCTTTATCGAAAATATGGAATATGAAACGGAAGACCAGTTTGGCTACGACATCGTACTTGGCTTCAAACAAAATGCCTTCCGCTATAAATGGAATGTCACTGTCATTCCGGTCACACCTGCATTTCAGCTCACAGAAAAATATGACACTTACATGTTAAAAAACGGCTTCTGTGGCGCCTTTTTAGTCGGTTTTGCCCTGCACGACGAATGGATGCAGAAGCTCTCCCATACCACAATGCCGACCGTTCTTTTTGATAACTATATTGAGAAAAATCCAAATGTCTGCTACGTCGGCACTGATAACTACGAAGGTATCGATACAGCCGTGGATCATCTTTATACACTCGGTCACAAGAAAATAGCGTTCTTAAATGGTTCCCTGCACTCTATGGTATCCGAGCAGCGCCAGGAAGCATTTTATAACAGCATGAAGGCGCACGGTCTGACCGTTGATGAGAAGCTGACCGCTTATGGTTATTATGTGGCAGACTGCGCAAAGTATCACGTTCCAACGTTTCTCGGTGCGGGAGCGACCGCGATCATCTGCGGCAACGACCTGATTGCTTCCGGTGTGATCGCCGAGTGCAAACTGCGCGGTTTCCGTGTCCCGGAAGACATCAGTGTCGTTGGTTTTGATGACCTGCCGCTCTCCGCTTCCTTAGAACCACCGCTTACCACGGTCCGTCAGGAGCGCAATGAGCTTGGAAAATGCGCTTACGTCGTTTTGAATTCGCTGGTGCACCACATCCCGTTCTGCCGGACACAGATCCGTGCAAGGCTCATCGAAAGAGAGTCGACCGCACGCTGTCAGGCGGCGCCGGAGATCAAGCCGTTAGCGTAAAAACTGGCTGCAGCTTTATCAACACTACTCTGTTTTTCGGACCGCCTCGTATACGGGGCGGTTTTCTTTTGCCGGCAGACAAATAAGAAGCAGCATGGCTGTAAGTTCTATCACCGAGAGCAGCAGAATAGCTGACCGGTAAGGCATGATCTGTCCCATTGCTCCGGCTGCCATCTGAAATGCCACACTTCCGATTGCAAATACCATATTAAAAAATGCGTTGATGCGTGCCCGCATATTTTCGGGCAGATAGCTCTGCACTGCCGTCTCACGGATTGTTGCACTTGAGATACCAAACGCTCCGCAAAGGAAACGGTTACACAACATCAAAGGATATGGCAGATATAAAAGTAACATATCCATCAACCCATAAACTGTATAAACAAATTTGGTAAACACATAACGTTTTTTTACCGGGATTTCTTTTTTATATTGGAAAACACCTCCCAGTCCCCGCCCGATCATTTCCGCACTTTTTAAAAATCCAAGCATCGTAACCGTAAGCCACGGCACTGTCTGGTAAAACGCCTGTATCAGTACGGTATTTCCATCTGACACACCGCTTGTGATACTCATATAAGTATAGATGTTACGAATGCCCTTTTCTTTTTTCAGATAATGAAATCCTTCCCTGATATCCTGACAATACTGCTTCCATGTATAATCGTCCTGTGCTTCTTCCTTTTCCTCATGAATCCGGCTCTCCACGATGACAGATACCATCGTGATACCGGCAACCAGATAAAAAATGTGTGCCATGGATATTTTTTCATACAAAAAGGTTGCCGCTGGGGACATTGCAATGATGACAAGTGGATAAATTGTATTGCTGACCGCATAACCCTTCTGTTCCATCCCATTCGGTATCAGATTTGGATACCATGCATCATATGCAAGACGGTAAAACACTGAGATCGTTCCCACTGCAAGGACAAATATCAGATACAACAGGTAATTGAATGCATGACCACTGATATAGAGTCCCATTACCGCATACAATACCGCCGTTACAATATCCAGTCCGACGATCCATTTTTTCTTTCCGCCTTTATCAATCAAAGGTGCTGCTAAAACAGAAAGAACAACGTCCGGCAAAACGCCGCAGATCAGTACCAATGCTGATAAGAATGTAGATCCGGTCTCATCAAATACCAAAAGGCTGATTGGCAGGTTCATGGCTTCGCCGCCCACGGCTGTTAAAATGGTTGCTATGGTGATACTGGTGAAATCTTTTGTCCAGAGTGTTTTTTGCTGGTGTGACATGTTTTTCCCTCATTTCATATTTTATATTCAGCGTAATGATCGCTACCGCTATTATATATTCCGTTTTAAAACAGATAAAGCAGATTGATTTGGGAAAATCGCCACAAAAAAAGCACGCTAAAGCGTACTTTTTCTGGTTCTTGCGGAAATTCGTTCACTAAATTCCAATGCCTTTTTATATTTTCGCTGTCTCATATAGGCTTCTAAAATCACATCTTTATATTGATAGAGGAAACCAAACGATTTTTCTTTTGTGAGAGCTGTGATCAATCGTTCGATCAGATCTAAATATGCCGGATCCGCCGTAAAGTCAGTTTTTTGTTCCATGCAAAGTTCTTCATACATCAGATGCTCTGCCGTCTTATCCTTCATTTCTTTCTGTAAAAGTAACTGCTTCATTTTTGCAAGATAACGGTCTGCCTCCCTTGTATTTCCAAGGCGCAGATGTAACCATGCCTTTTTATGGCAATATAGGAAATCTTCTGACCTGACACGCTTTAAACATTCAAGTGCTTCCTCATATCTTCCGACTGCCAGATAAGTTGCGCCCATATTATAATATAACCCCTGCTCATACTCTTTCCACCAGCCGGTATTCTGCAGTATTCTTCTGGTGCGCTCATAATAGACGGTCATCATTTCATCCATATTGACACATGCATATGCACTTCCATTCATAAAATAATAATCCGCCAATGCATATACATTTCCCTCTTCTAACGCCGCTGTCACAAAACGGTTCTCCATCCGGTGGATCGCATTGTATTCTGCCTGTTCATAATAACCGGCAATCAGGCAGCACATGCCAAGCGTATTCTGCAGTCCTTCCTGTACTTTCTGATACCATTTCATTTTCTCTGCAGGATCTTTTGTAAGTCTTGAACAGACCAGACTGTAATAGGCATACTGTTTTTCATCCATGCAGTCTTCTAACTGCGCTAATATGCTGATATCCTTATCTAAAAAATTCCGTATGTCATTTCCATCCGTTTCTTTTTTTATGAAATTTTCGATAAAACTTTTATCTACTTCTTTCCATGTACTCTCACTGTAATAAATTGCGGACACCAGTCTGATATCGATTGTAAGCGGTGATATCAAAAGTCTGTCCCATTTTCCGGCAAGTTTTTTCCATACCGTTTCATTTTCCAGCCCGTATTGCAGATTGTAAAAAAATTCATCCATCTGTTTCCTGCTCTCAGTAAGAAACGCAGAATCTGTCTCATAATTGATTCCAAGTCTTGCAAAAAGCTGCTTTAAAATTGCCATATCCGGCTCCGCTGATCCACGCTCAATCTTACTTAAATACGAAACCACACAGATGCCATAGCAGACTTCTTTCTGTCCCTTTCCCTGTCTAATCCGCTCCGCGCGCAGGATCATCCCTGCCGGATTTTTTTCTTTTCTATTCATACTTATTTTCCAAAATTCTGTCTTTTTGAACTATCTATTGTCTTTATAACGCCCATTGGATTTTTCTGTTATGATTCGGGTGTCAAAAGGTGGCTCACAACTTAGTGGCTGTCAAATTGCACAAAGCTTGGACTCGTTTTGTGACTTGGGGAGAAAATTAGAAAATCTTAGTATGCCTGCCTATTCACAGTGATGTTCTGCCACGGATGGCAGAACAAGGCTTCACGAGCCATGGAAGGCTCGTTGAACGCTGTTCACGTCACTTCGAGAAAATTTAACTCAGGCATACTTAGTTTTTCTTATTTTCGGACAACGGAACAAAACAGACACAGCTTTGTGCAATTTGACAGTCAAAAAATTGAAAAGCACCTTTTAGCACTCGAATCCTAGGATAAAATTACCTCTTAAATCGGCGCAAGCAGGTACTCACACAAAATCTGATATAATTTTTGCGGTTCAACCGGTTTTGCAATATGCGCATTCATACCTGCTTCCTTGCATTTTCTCACTTCTTCCGGCGTATCGTCTGCACTTAATGCTATGATTGGGATAATCTGCGCATCCGGTTTGGCAACCTTCCGGATTGCCCTTGTCGCAACAAAACCGTTCATGTTCGGCATCTGGATATCCATCAGTATCGCATCAAAATGGTAGGGTTCTTCACCTTTAAACTGCTCTAATGCTGCTTTTCCATCCTGCGCACTGACCACTTTCACATCAACATGCTCTAAAATCCGTCTGCTGATCTCAATATCTAACGGATGATCTTCCACTAACAGAACCCTTTTCCCACGCAAAATATTCTGTATCTCCTCCGCGGAACGATGTTCCACCTCGATTTCCGGCTGTATCTCCGCAATCTCGATCTCAAGGTGAACTTTTATCTCCGTACCCTTCTGAGGCTCACTTTTTACTGTGATCGTTCCTCCCATCAGATCAACGATGCTTCTCACAATTGCAAGTCCAAGCCCTGCTCCCCTGCCCCGCTCTGCATCGTTCACACTCTCCTGCGCAAATGGCTGGAACAGAATCTGCTGAAATTCTTCGCTCATTCCCATCCCATTATCAGACACAACATAATCCGCACAAAACTGATTATTGTGTGTGGCATAATTGCAAATACGGAATGTGACTTCCCCGCCCTCCGGTGTAAACTTCACTGCATTGGAAAGCAGATTAAAAAATATCTGAAAAAACCGTACCGGATCGACCATCATATTGATATTGATTTCTTCATGAGGCATGTGAAAACGGATCCATTTGCGTTCACACATTGGCTCCATCATATTTTCCACTTCATTAAAAAACTCTGTAAATGAATACGGTTTCGGATGAAGATGGAACTTTCCGTTTTCAATCTTAGACATATCCACTAAATCATTTAAGAGTCCCATCAGAAACTCACTCGCACCGCGTATCCGGTTTAAGCATTCTTCCATCCGCTCCGGATGCTCCGTCTCCTCAAGTCCTAGCGCCGCTGCCCCCACGATCACGTTCATCGGCGTCTTGATCTCGTGGCTGATCCGCGACAAAAACTCTGTTTTTACTTCTGCAACTTCCTCTTTCGCCGCATCCCTCTGTACCTGCATGCGACGCAGGCGCACCGTATCAAACAAAAACAGTCCCACAAGCGCCGCGATCAGTACAGCGATCAACATTGTCTGTTCCATAACAAAAACCCCCAGTGGTTTCTACTCTTCATAAATGACTGCCTGTTTTCCGGCAATCTTATAAGGATAATTTTACCATAGGGGTTTGGTGGGGTGCAACTGGATTAGGGGGAGAAATCACTTTAACTTTCTGTTGCAGATACACTTGTCAAATGTTTGAAATATGATTTATTTTCATTCTTTTCCAAGCACTCCCAGCACTTTGTGCAGCAGCCGGTACAACTCATCAGCATCTTCTTTCTCCAGACACACGCAGCAGCCCATTTTTTTTGGCACCAGAACGGCATCCTCTTTCAGCTTTTCGCCGAGTTCTGTGATCGTCACATTTAACACACGCTCATCCTCACTGTCCCTTGCGCGTACAAGATAGCCTTTCTGCTCAAGCTTTTTCAGGACAGGCGTGAGTGTGCCGGAATCCAGATATAAAAGTACTCCCATATCTTTCACGCTGATCTGTCTGTGTTCCCAGAGCACCATCATCGCGATATACTGCGTGTATGTCAGGTCAAGCTCATCTAAAAAAGGCTTGTACTTGCGCACGATCTCTTTGGAACAGGCGTAAAGTGGAAAACACAACTGGTTTTCCAGTTTTAATGCATCATATTTATCTGGCATGATAATCCTCATTTCTACCGGTACACCATTCTGCAATCCAGATTATTCCCAGACGATGTACCAGTTCACAGTCAGCTCTTTCTAATTCAGATGTTCCTCGATAAAGCTGCGCATTGCGTCTTTCGGCTGGAATCCAACCGTTCTTGCCACTTCCATGCCATCTTTTAACACGATGACTGCCGGGATGCTGACAATGCGGTACTCCTGTGCAAGTCCCATGTTTTCATCGGAATCTGCGTTGTAAAACTCTGCCTTGCCGGAGAGTTCCTCGGATAATTCTTCCATCACTGGTGCTAACATCTGGCACGGTCCGCACCATACTGCGGAAAAATCAACAACTGCTACTCCTTTTTTTGCCTCATTTAAATCGTTATTTGTAATTTTCTTTACCATAATATTTTCCTTTCCTGCGCAGTTCTTTGCGCATGACACACTGTTTTTTGTGATATATTTGCTGTAAAATACGTTCCGGTTTTAGTCCCACACATTTCTGTTCATGCGGGCTGCCTCTTTACTGCTTCCCGGCTTCGCGTTTTTTCGCATCCAGATAAGCCACTGCGGATAATGCCGCAACATTGCCCTGTCCGGCTGCTTTAATATACTGATACGGTGTTCCCGTGATATCTCCACAGGCGAAAAGTCCCGGAATATTTGTTTCCATCGACAGATTGACCTTTACATGATTTCCGTCTAATTCGAGTCCCGGAACAAGCTGTTTCGGGGATACGGCATCCCGCAGTACAAAAACGCCATCCACAAGGTACTCCCCCTGCTCTGTGCGAAGTCCCTCAACTTTCTTTTCACCAAAGATCTCCTTCGGACGTTCTTTTATGACCGTTACCTGCTCTGATACGCCAGGTACATCCTGATACATTGGAAAATAAAGTACCTCTGCTGCCACTTCCGCAAGAAAGTCCGCTTCGTGTTCCGCATCTTTTCCGTAACCGATGACGGCAACCTTCTTTCCTTTATAAAAGCATGCATCACAGGTCGCACAGTAGCTGACACCCCGTCCTAACATCTCTTCCTCGCCCGGAAGTGTTTTGCCTGAGACAACGCCGCACGCTAAGATCACACTCTTTGCCTCAAGCACTTCCTCGCCTGCCTGGATTGCAAAATAGTCGCCCATCGCATAGACTGTGCCGATCCGGCTGTCCGTAATATCGATCTCCATCATGGCAAGCTGCTTTTCAAACGCCTTCGCCATATCCGCTCCGGTCACCGCCGGGAGTCCCGGATAGTTCATGATCTGATGCGCCTTGCTGACCTTGTCGCTCATCTGCTTTTTCCCGATCAGCAAAATATTTTTATTTCTTACCTTTGCCGTCAACGCAGCAGAAACGCCGCCAGGTCCGGTTCCGATAATCGCTATGTCTGCTCTCTCCATTTTTCTCTCCATCTCAAAATCATTGTTTTAAATTTAATTGTGTACAACCTTTACGTTTTTTATCTTACAGGAAGATACCATCACTTGTCAAGAAAAAAAAAGAACCGTGAGATTATTTTCTCACAGTTCTCTTTTCCTATACGTTATTTTATTTTGCTGTAAACTTGTATACTTTCGACCTTGTTACCCATGTATCACGCTCCGTCGGATAATATTTCGAATCCATCAGACAGTATTTGGAGCCTTTTTTCAGTTTCAGATTTTTTATACGCTCACACTTCCCTCTTTCAATATCTTTTTGATGTTTAAGAAAAACAATGTGGCTGCAACTGTCACCGAAATAAAATCCGAAACCGGCTCTGCTAAAAAAACGGCAAATACTTTATCTGTAAAGAAATGCGGCAGGATATAAATCATCGGGATCAGCAGGATAATCTTTCGCAGGCATGCAATAAACAATGAGATTTTTGCCTGTCCGAGTGCCATGAATACCTGCTGCACCGCAAGCTGGATTCCGAATACTCCGGTCGCTGCCATATAGATGCGCAGTGCCCATTTTGTCATTTCAAATAATTCCTGGGAACTGCTGTTGAACAGATGCACAAAAAATCCAGGTGCAATTTCCACCGCCAGACAGAAGATCATCGTGTATGTAAAACTGCAGACCATAAGCAGACGATATGCCTTTTTCACACGATCCGTCTTTTTCGCACCATAGTTAAAACTCATGATCGGCTGCGCTCCCTGTGCAATTCCCTGCACCGGCATAAACTGAAGCTGCATAATGCTGCTTAAGATCGTCATGGCTCCGACCGCCACATCACCGCCGTAGCGTGATAAAGATGCGTTAAATGCAATATTGATTGCGCTCTCCGTCGCATTCATGATAAAAGGCGATACACCAAGTGCACATACCGGCAAAAGTACGGAGTCTTTCGGCTTAAAATACTTTGTCTTTATTTTCAGCTTTGTCTGTTTGCCCGTCAGAAAAAGAATGACCCATACCGCTGAAATTGCCTGTGAGATCACCGTTGCAAGCGCGGCTCCCTGCACACCCATGCCAAATACGAAAATAAAGACCGGATCTAAAATGATATTGCAGACTGCCCCGATCAGAACCGTTTTCATACCGACTTTGGAAAATCCCTGTGTATTGATAAAGGAATTTAATCCCATCGTAAGCATGACAAACAAAGTCCCTTTTCCGTAAATGTTCAGATAAGAAAGTGCATATGGCAGCGTATTGTCACTTGCACCAAACAGCATCAGAAGCGGCTCCGCTGCAAACTGCAGTACCACAACTAAAATCAATGCGATCACGATCAATGCCATGGTACAGTTGCCGAGTATCTCCTCCGCCTCATCATTTTTGCCTTTTCCCATGAAAATAGCAACACGCGGCGCCCCGCCATACCCGATCAGACCGGAAAATGCCGTGACAATCATCAGAATCGGGAAGCAGAGTCCAAGACCGGTCAGTGCCACACCCCCGTTTTCCGGGATATGACCGATATAAATACGATCCACCAGATTGTAAAGAAGATTGACGAGCTGTGCGATCACAGATGGTACCGCCAAGGTCAGCAAAAGTCTGCCGACGCTTCCCTCGCCGAGATTAATTTCATTTTTTGACTGTTTCATTTATATCCTCTTTTCCTGAACTTATTTTTAACCATGTGGCTATAAAAAACTGCTTCCAGTTTCTCTGTTTATAAATCATGTGTTGCAGCAAATTTTTCCAGAATCTTTTTCTGCTTATAATGATAATAAATGATCATCCCCACCGCGCTGACCAGCCATGTAATTGGGTAACATGCCACGATCTGTGAGAGTGTGCCATCCGGTACGATCCAGGTGACCCATACGACACGCAGCACACAGATACCGATCATCGTCATTGCCGTCGTCACGATCACATGCCCCTGCGCGCGCAGTGCGCCGGAATATACTTCGATAAACACAAACAGAAAATAGGTCGGCGATATGATCTGCATCATGCTAAGACCAATTTCCACTACATTCGCATCTGTGGTAAATATGCCAAATAAAAATCTTCCCGCCGACATTAAGATCACACTCAGAAGAATCGCAGTTACAAGTGCCATGCCAAGACATTCCCTTGTTCCTTTGCGGACGCGGTCCATTTTTCCGGCACCAAAATTCTGACCAACGAACGTGGTCGCAGCGATTCCAAACGCACTGTTGATCATCCAGAAAAGGCTGTCTATTTTGCCAAATGCAGCCCATGCCGCCATTGTGTCAACGCCAAATCCGTTTAACGCAGCCTGCACGATCACGTTTGAAATACTGTACATGCTCGACTCGATACCGGTCGGCAGTCCGATGGCGAGCATATTTTTCAGCACACTTTTATGAATCCTGATTTCGCGTGGAATTAACTTTAAGCCGGCAGTATGATACATTAATGCCACACTGACGAGCACAGCGCTGATCCCCTGCGCGATCAGTGTTGCCACTGCCACGCCAAGGACTCCCATTTTAAATCCAAGCACCAGCACCAGATCCAGAATAATATTGACGATGCAGCAGACGATCAGAAAATAAAGCGGACGTTTCGAATCGCCGATTGCCCGTAAGATTGCCGCTCCCATATTGTAAACAAAAATAAATAAGAGTCCCGCAAAATAAATCCGCACATAAAGTGTCGAGTCAGGCAGCAGATTTTCCGGCGTATTCATCCATTTTAAAACCATACGTGTCATAACAACACCGATCACTCCGGCAATGATACCGCCTGTGATTGCAAATGCATATGCCGTGTGCAGTGCCTTATGCAGCTGTTCCTCATTTTTTGCCCCAAAATGCTGGGAGATCATAACTGTCGCGCCGGCAGATAATCCGGTAAAAAATCCGACCACCAGATTGATGATCTGACCGGACGAACCGCTGACGCAGGATAGTGCCTCTTTTCCGACAAACCGCCCGACGATCACCGCGTCCACCGTATTGTAAAGCTGCTGGAAAAATGTTCCCACCAGTATCGGGAAAAAGAATAATAAAAGCTGTTTCCAGATGACTCCCTCTGTGATTTTATTTTCCATTGTATCTTTTGCTGACATAAAAATCTCCATTCTTGCGCAGCTTTCTGCGCATCTCAAGTTTGTGCGCAAGCACAAATCTTGCGTGTGAAAAATCTTATTTTTCACACTATTGCCTCACTTCTTGATTGTTCTTTACAAATGAATTTGTTTTTTTCCGCAGATCAGATCATAACTCTCTGCGATCATCCGTCTGATTTCCTCATCCGGTATGCTTCCATCCAGAATAACGGTATTCCAGTGTTCCTTGTTCTGATGATATCCCGGAATCACCGCTGCATATGCCTCCCGCCAGAAATCGCGCCACTGCGGATCAACTTTTATATTTATGCGCATCTGTCCTTCGTACTCATAAGTCCAGAGAAATGCCTTTTTGTTCTTTTTATACCGCACCAGAATCCAGTTTGGATCGTGGAACGGTGTGTCCTGATAGACATCTTTAAATGTCATGCCAAAAGATAATGCTTCCTGTCTGGTTGTCATGGACTTTCTTCCTTTCTTTTATCTTCGGATTTTACGGATAATTGTACTCAAAATACGTTCTAAAAAATGTCCTGCCATAGGTAGTCCAATAAATCCGCTTTTTAATAATAGTAATCCGGCTCCCATAGAAAACAGAAAGGATGCCGCTATCTCTATTACTATTTTCCGGTCAAATTTTAATTTGCAGATCAGACATTGTATACAGATGCTGATACACCAGACAAACGCTGTAACCGGTATGGACAAATACAAATCTAATCCCCAGTGCATGAAAAGAACACCGCTAAATGTCTGCATCATCATACGCTGCGGGATTTCCATACAGACACCATCTAACGCATAAAGCAATAATTCTTTTCCGCGTGGGATTTCCGCAACCTGATTTATGGAAATGACAATGGCTGACAATAATACTGTAACAGCCAGAATCATCCAGTTTTTCCAATCAGCAAGACTATGATAATTCCATAATTCCAGTCTGTTGTATTTTAAGATGAAAACTAATGGTATCACAGATGCAGCTATTACACTATAGCGTTCCAAAAATTTTACTTTTGACTTTTCCACACATATCTGTATCAGAAAATTAAGCCCAAACCATACTCCTGACAGCAAAATTCCTGAAACTAAAGTTAAAATTATATAAATCATCTTTATTACTGCAGCTCCCTCACTTCTCTCATAACCATCAGCTCCCGCTCCACCCACGGAATATGTTCCACATCAGCTACCCTGTTTTCCTCTCCTGTGCTATATACAATGACGAAACCTTAAGTCCTGTCTGTTGCAGTACATATGCCTTTATCTGCTCATAAGCTGCTTGTCTCCGCTCCGCTTCGATCCGTGCCAGACAAAGGTCCCCCGGACCTTTAGCGCCCCTTAAATTCAGATAAATCCATATCCTCCAGGGAGAAGTCCACCTTCACTTTTCTTGTATCGACCATTCACTTGGAAAGCAATACAACTGTCTCATCTGTACTTTCGTTGTCCCAATCCACACCCAATACATTTCTGTCATTCAAATATATCGGAAATTTAAACCGGAGACCTTTTAATATTCTGC